>Ga0325411_1000854_pt1 | contig 32812 bp, 9 predicted proteins | sample PopdelMetagenome_13_FD_206181 | JGI IMG/M metagenome (GOLD analysis project Ga0325411, IMG submission 206181) | Populus deltoides microbial communities from Bellville, Georgia, United States - Xylem-PdIQD-R4 | ecosystem: Host-associated > Plants > Phyllosphere > Stem > Wood/Secondary xylem...
CTCCTTTTTGCATCTTTCATCCAAAAGTGCCTTCAAAACATAAAATAAAGAATATCAAGGCATTTTATATATAAAACATAGGCAAAACACTAGTTAAATGTGGGTGAAACTATTGAATAATATGGTTACATCATTTGGTTCAGGGTCGTGAAGAAACTCAGGTGTACTGGTCTTATTCAAAATTCCAAAGGTAAGGGATTGGTTGTGGCTAGGGAATGTATTAATACCCCTAACACACCCAATATAAAGTTAGTTATATTATGTGGTTTAAAAGTTTTGATGAGTTCTTAATCGGTGGTCTGTCTATAGCTTAGAATGAAGATTTATTTGTGTGAATAAATCTGGCATTTCAGATTTATTATAGGCTCATGTACCCAAATGAATTCTTATAAAAATAATTCATGTAGATGCCTTGATAGGGTTCACCTATCCTGAAAGATGGAAAGGTTTTTCACAACTCGTATATTGTGGTAAAAACAAATATTCCTAATTAATATTGGTGAATATTCAAAATAATTCTGAAAATTTTCTAGTTAATTTCTGATATTTAAATATCATCATACTTGTAAATCCATATTTTATATGAATTAAAATTTGTAAGGGTTATTGAAATATTAACCAAGTTTTCATGGATCCAATAAACTGATTATCAAATCCAAAATGCATGCAAAGATGTATTTTTTGAATTTTATATAAAAAATACTAAGACACACCATGTATTTTATTTTTTAAGCCAAATATGATTTTTATTATTATTATTGAGAGACTTGGTCATATGCAATTAAAATATTTTATTTAAAAAATTTATCTTTTTATCTTTCCCCTTTTTTATCATTTATTTAACAATAAGTAAAAAAAATAATAAAAAGGAAATAAACACATGCACCCACATTCTCTTTTTTACTCTATATTACTTACACACCTAAGAACATTACACATGTATATAAAACAATAATTTAAATACACACATTAAACATCTAAAAATTACAAAATAGGCATTAAGATAAAAAATAATCTGATGAAGTTATTGGAACTCGAGAACAATACTGGAAGATTTTGGTGCTGGAGGTATAGTGGTGGCACATGTATCCACACGCCATCACCACTAAAGGCGTGTGGAACACACGTCACCGCAGGTAAAAAGAAAAGGGCAAATCTAGGAGATTTCCTCCTTTTCTTCCTCTGTGTGCTTGCGATAAGTGCCACCATTACATGCGTATATTGGTGATGATTCTCTACCACCTTAGGAAAGGAAATGTGAAGATCACAAATTAAAGCTAGTGAGGTTTGTTGTTGTCATCGTGAGGTTGGTTTCGCTGCTGTCATCCGTGGTGAAGGCCATATGGATGGTCTAGCTCTTTTTCTTCTTTTTTTATTTGATGAGGCAAATGGTTTTGTTAAAAGTAGGGATTTGTTTACCCTATGGCTTGCGGCTTGTATGTGTATGTGTGTGTTTTCCTTTCTCTAACCAATCCTCTCCTAAATTCCCCTCTAAGTATGTGGTACAACCACCTATTTATAGGCAAAATAAGTTTGTTATTTTCAAATGCTTGGTCTCCAAGCAAACTTAGTGACCAAGTAACCTAAAAACAATTTGGCCACTCAACTTTTTTCATTTCACATTTGACCCTTTTGTTCATTTTGGTTTTTTTTTTTTTTTGTATTTTGATTTTCTTGAAAAAGAGCAACATCAATGTAAACTCAAAAAGTGCATTAACAACTACACACATCAAAAATAGATTTTTTAATTTATTTCTTTGGAAAAGAAACTAAAATTGATGTAAAGACATTAAGAACATATTTTTTTGGTTTTTTCTTGTTTTTTTGCTACCTTCTGTTTTAACAAAAAAAATTTCAAAAATGGAGTCAAAATTTAGGTAGCAACAGATGCCCCCTCTATATAATACTTAAGGAGCAAAGATTTGTTAAGTGCTTTGCTTAGTAAGTTTGCAAAGACAAATGAAATGTTCTTTCCAAAGCTAATCTTGAATCTTCTGTCTACACAAAGGGAGGCTGTGCAGGTGTGGCAGCACGGTGCAGCAGTCGGAATGGATTGAAAAGAGCTCCTATGTAAAAACTCATGTGTAGACAAGTGACCATGAAGCTCAAAGTAAGGAAGAGGCTCTGCCTTGGTTGACAAACTTGTAACCAAATCACGAAATTCACCACAAAGGCCCCGAAAAATATATAGGTTAAAATCAATGGGGGAGATAGGTCTGCTTGCTATGGCTAATTCGTCAAATAATCCGTTAGCTTTTTGCAGGTAGAGGGTGATATTATCATCATCTTGTCGAAGATCCTGAAGAAAGCTATGCAATTGCATAATCTGAGAGTTGGATAGAGAGGCAAAAGCATGTTCTAAGGTGCACCAAACACTAACATAGGTTAGAGAATCAACCACAAGATGGGAACATCGATTGAGAGAGAGGAAATGAGAGCATTGAGGATGAGTTGGTCTTGCTATTTCCATGTCAGAAACTCTTGGGAATGACCATAACTGAAATTGGCAGAGGCAGCAGAAAGATTACTAGCCAGGTCGTGCAGAGAAGAGCATGGAGTCAAGCCATCTACAAACAAGAAAACTCCTAGGCCAATCAGATATGCCTTCATCTACATACACCAAAATAAATAATTGGTGTTAGTAAGTTTGAGATTAATGACCTATTGTATGTTGGAGAGGGGAATTATAGTTGTTGTCACAGTAAAAGGAAGTATGACTGCATTGATTGTAATAGTCAGCCCAGGAGTTGAAAAAGAAGGGTTGACATTAATACCAGCTACAACAATAATAAAACGATCCATAGTTGAGGAAGAATGCGGGATCTGTCAATAGAAGGAGACTAGAATCTAAATTGCCAAATTCTGCAACAAGTTGGAGAAGAACTGATCGCACGACATAGCAGAACAAGATGTTTGGCAAGGCTGATCGCGACACCTTCAAGAAGAATTGAGCTAGAAGGACAAGAGATAAGGTTACACTACTCTTTTAGCAACCTAAGGTAGAGAAGAAGCAGACCTCAACATATCTGTAGCAGAGAGGAGAAGAAGGAGTTGCATCGTCAAAGTGAAGGAGAAGAAGACGCAAATAAGTTTAGATAGAAAGATTTCGATACCAAGTTGAAATAGAGTTTGTGATAATTAGGAGGCTAGCTTAAATAGGTAATTACCTCTGTTGTTTTTATGATTAAGGCAATATACATGTGTTACATTGTAGCACTATACAAGATAAATCTATATAGGAAAAGCATATACTACACAATATAAATCTAAACATGGAAAACATAATATTTCCTATTTTACAACAGATTCCATAATATGACAAAACATTGAAAAATTAGTTGATTAAAATAGAGTTATGACAAATCGACCATCAATATATATGTTCGACATCATAAGAACCTAATACTATGCTAATTTAGTAAAACTATAAAATCAATTCTCAATTAAGATAATTGTGAAATGACTGAATTGAAAATTAGAAAACCATGGTCATGAAAAAAAAAAAGCCAAATAACAAGTACACAGTAATTGAAAAAGTAAAATATCCATGTCAATTAGTTTATTTCTTACAATAAAATTGATGATAGACCAGATATCTATTCCTTTATTTTTTTTTCTCTTCCTTTTTTATAAATTCAATTGTAATTATTAATAAAAATACTTGGATATCTTCGACTTTCTCTTATCAAAACCTACATAGAAAAACATGAAAAAGGTAACATATAATACTAAACATAAATATTAACCCATTTACAAATCAAGGGATTTTATTTATCTTTTGCTAATTTAACACACAAATAATATAAAAATCCATTTAAGACTGACATCGTCTTCTTCATAGTCATAAGAAGTGAAAAGACAAAACCCTAACTCCACTATTCAACAACAATAGCAAAACCACTATGCTGTTGTACGCAACTGACCGTACCAACAACCACTTCTCCTCAAACAATCCCCACCAGCATTAGGTAGAATCACATCCTTTGCATAAACTTCAAGCACTGCTCGTGTAAATTTCAAGTTCTTAATCAATGCTTGTATTTTCGATGGTTGATTGGTTTGCTTTAATTTGTTAATGATGATGTGATAAGTGTTTTTAGAGAGGATTATAAAAGAAAATCATGATTGGATAGTAGGTGTCATTTTTATTATTGAATGATATTCGATGGGTCTATTATAAAAAAATCTATGATTTTTTAAAACAAAATTTAATTGAATTAATACAATTTGGTCAAAATAAAATAAATGAAAATAGACCCACTATTAAGATTAGTTAGATAATTGCTATGATATCCATATTAAAAATTCTCTCCAACCCTATAGCAAATATTAGAAAAAAAAATTAAACTTTAAGGATAGAAGTGGAACATTTTGAAAACCATAAGATTCAAAATAAAAAGTTTACTGTAGGTTGTGATAATATTAAGGACATCTTGATTATATTTTCATTTGTAGTGCCTATAAACTTGTATATATAGCTATGTAGCCTTTCGAATTATCAAAATACAAACATATAATTCTTTGTACAAACATACAACTTTCACAACCTCTCCCTCTCCCTAGGGCTTGATTATTATTCTAGTCAATTTGTTTACGAGCTTTTCGATTATTTTTGGATCATTTTCTCTACTATAACTACTTTATCAAGTCATTTTCAACATATTCTCAACAAATGATATAATCATCAAGTTCACTATAGTAACCACTACATGTATCTTCATATACGACTTGAAGTTTAATGCATTCGATTCTCAAGCTTTTAGGTTGCTTAGGTCATTATATTTGGTACGACCTGTTGACAAAACTTGTCGACTTATTTGTACTTTTTGCTATCCAATATAATTAGCTTTTTTTTGGTTTCTTTATTGTTTTTCAGACATTTTTCTTTTCATTAATGATGTTTATTTTGTCTAATTTTACCTTTAAAATAAGGTTTTTTCTTTTGATATTTTGTTTTTTCTTACAATCATTGATCGATCAATTTCTAATGAAAGGTGTCAACCAACTAAAGTTTCAAAATGTGCCCTAAAGTATTGTGACACTAAAACAATAGTATTGTCGCTTAGGTTGACATTCAAGTTTCAAACAAACTCTTTTTCACATTGGTTTATTTTCTTCTATCATATTTACTACCTAAGTTGTGTAAAATTCATGGTTTTTTATTTTGTTAATTGCAATCACATGATATATCATCCTAAATATTAGATTATAAAATAAACTAAAAAAATTGGAGACACATGACATGTCATACTAAATATTAGAGAATAAATTTTAAAACATCAAGGTTTTCACATTGTGATCCAAAGCTTTATTTTGTTCATGTTTCCATCCCTGAATTAGAGAAAGCAGAGAGAGTTGCTTGAAAACATGAGAGGAGAAAGAAAATAATCAGTTAACCATATTTTGACTACTAAAAAAATCATTTTTTATGTCAATGAGTTTCATTTCATGAAAAGAGTTCCACTAAGAGTTTTTTAACCATAATCTTTCAAAAGTAGATTGGGAATAAATATTATTTTTTTATTTGGGAGAACTTTTTTTCTTTTGAATAGATTAAACATTGTTTTGAGGTTAGATACGGGTTTATTGAGATTATAAGGTGTTCCTTATAAGTTTTTAGATGAAATAATGCTTGAAAAACTAGTTTTTTCTTTCCAAAAAAAAAAAAGGACTCGATAATCTAGTAAGATTCGTCTGCCATTGTAGGCAATGCATCGACTTATTTCCTTTTTAAAATAAAATAAAATGGGTTGCATGTTATGGCCTTTCAATTTTATTTTTATTTCAAATTAAATTAAATTTATTTAAAATTAATTAACTAATTTCTTTCGAATTAATTAACTATAAATATATTACATACATAATTTTGTTTTTTTATTAAATGTGAGAAATTTCTTGAACATTTATTATATCCATTAAGAACATGGCTTATCAGAGAGAAGAGTACAAAGAGAAAAACTCATATGAGTTAGAAAACTTATTAACCAAATAACCCACAATCATAAAGAAAGTTGTAATAGACCTTGAATAAAAGAAACTATAACTAGATAACAAAGTCATCTTCTCTAAAAGTTCATCGCTTTAACAAATAATCTACAACATAATTCGTCTCTCTGTGAACATGTTCAAAACACATAGTAGGAAGCCTATTGTAGGTATTGGAAATATCATTGAATTTAGTTTACATGGTAAGAATTTGACTTCATAGCCTATATTTGTAAAAGCATAAAAAGAAAATAATACTCAAAAGCATGGCTTTTTGAATTGCCAAGACTTCAACTTCATTAGATTCAATATTACTTGCAGAACAAGAAAAAATGCAAAGGAATTTCCCTTCATGATCTTTAAGAACATTACAAATTCTTGAAGGTCTTGGTTTGCCATTTGAAAAAGCATCAATATTCCACTTTAGCATACCTATAAGAAGTGACAACCAAGAAGAATTACTTCTCATATTTGTCTTGTTAGTTCACATAAGAATACAATTTGATTAACAAAGTAAATCTAACCTCGTATAATAGAAACTCCTATCATTATATTTTGCCCAAATAGCAATCCGATAAAGAAAGAAATAATACACAACATCCTAGTATATTTATTTCTCATTAAAAACTAGATTATTACAAGCATTCCAAAGACCAAGCTATACCAAGGAAGAACAAACACCACACCTTTTTTATGCATAGATCCCCATCATTCCATAATAAGAAAAATTCATCTAGAGATTAAGGCAAGATCAATTGTTTTCCTAACCAATCTACCACCCATGACCATAACTTTCAAACCATTTCATAGTAAAGTAAAATATGAGTTATGGTTTCAATCTCTTCTTTTTTTCACAAAAGGAACAATTTAAATCATTACCTTGTAACTTATCTCTTCGTCACAAAAGTCATTTATATGTAATTTATTCAAGATAGAAAGGCACGTATAAAACTCTATCTTCGGAGGAGCACCAATGTACCATATATTTGATCAAAAAGGTTTTTACTCTTGTTCAAAGAAATGACTCAAGAAAAAAAAAGTACAACTGTGAACTAGAAAAAAATTCTTTGGTTCTAGTATCCAAACTCTCCTATCAAATACATAATTTTGTTAAATCATTGAATTAATTCTAAATACATTTTAGGTGTTTATTAAATACCATTTGATCTTTTCTATTAAGATTATAGCTATGTTTTTATAATACTAACAAGCAATCTTTTTGTATAGCCCATCATAATTGTTTTAACAATTTGGTGACTTTCTTGTGGGTGTCTATTCTTATTATTTTATAATTAAATAAAAATAGTTTCAATAAAATAAAATTATTAAACCAAGACAAGTCTATGACACGGGAATGAATTTGATAGATTACCCCAAGTCGATCTAAGATGTTTTTGTTTCAATATAAAAAATGATTTCATGAATTTTTTTTAAGTCAACCTCAATTTTGACCAAATTATATAGGTCATCTTTGAACTCGTCAAGTCAACTAAATGACATTGGGTCAACCTCCATAAGGTTTAATTCGAAAGCTAAGAGAGTCAATAAGCCATATTGGATGGTCTCTAGCGTGACCTGTTGGGCCGGGTTTAATCACGCTATCAAAGATTTTCCCTCACATCACCATTCAAATGTTGTCTTATTCTTATGTTTTTTAATACATTGACATTAAAATTATCAAAATTTTATTTTTTTAATTAAAACTTGGCTTTAGAATTATGGTAAAATGTTGTTTAGAAAAAATATTTTGGTAAACAATTCTGAAACAATTGAGCACATTAATGAGGTAAATGGATTTTAATTAGAGAAATACATTTTTTATTGTTATTTGAGATTGTCTATTTTTTATGTGTTTTAATTGCTTTTAATTTTTATTAAATGGATGGAATATAGCAAAAAGTTAGATTTTTTTTTGTTGAAATTGAAAATATTAATAGGAAAATAAAGAATTATACTTGAAAATTAGTTAGTTTTAATAAAATTTAAATTATTACTATTCTTAGAAAAAAATATTTTTTATAATAAAATAAAAACTTGAGAGTTCACTACAACACAAGATTTAATAACTTAATCGATATCTATTTCTTAGCTTCACGACTTGGTCCTTAGTTAGTGTTAATAACTCTTTTTAAAATTTATTGGTGTATGTAATCCTCAATATATTTTATTAAATATATGCATTGAATTTTTAGATGACAATTAATGTTTTTCTTACTACTAAAAAATATATTAGCAACGTCTGTGCATTGTTTTTTTACGTTAATTTTCTTTATTCGATCTGTAGTGGAGCATTGGTCAATCATCTAGAAAAAACTAATTTACATCATTAATTAAATAAGAAAATTTTTATATTGTTAAAAAGTGCTTGTGTGTGTGTGTGTGTGTGTGTATTATTCATGTTTTTTCTTTATTTGGAAAATAGTTGAAAACTTGTATTATTGTATTGGAGAACCATGGAGAACCTTTAAAATATGTTTTTCAAACTCTATAATTTGAAAAACTAGATTTTCAAGGTTTTTTGGATGAAGAAATATTGTATTTAAACAAGAATTTTTATCTTTTTAAAAATATATATAATTTCATTTTTTTGTTATCGATGACCTATTTTTTTTATTTAACTCAAACCTAAAATAATGCAATTTCACTCTCTGTTATCGATAATCAATCTTTGCTATCTCGGCCCCACACCCCTATCATGGTTTTTATTCCTTTTGAAAATATATTTCATACAAAAAAATTATCATCTGTTTTATTGTTGTATAATTAAGATATGAAAAATATGTTTCACTAAATAAAAATAATATTATAAGAATCATAATTGTTAAAAAAAAAACTAAGTACATGACCTGTATTGTGATATAAAATATCTTAATCTTAGTTATTTCTTAATTAAATATCAATTTAATTAATTTAATACATGTATAAACATTTTGATTTGTGATTGAGGAATTTCTTATATCTAAGATTACAACAAAAGTGCTTGTATATTTATTTTTTATTGAAAAAAATAATCACCCCGCGGCAAAGTGTGGGTACAAAACTAGTTTAAAGCTACAAGGCCATCTCTTTAAACAATCACTAAGCACACTAAAGCTATCATGAAACCAAATCCATTTGTCTTCTTGTTTTAGTTTTAGACTCATAATTGAAACTAAAGGCAACAAATCTAGCTCTTAGATAGTATCCTAAGATCTAAGTTATTATTATTTTTTAAGAATCTTTCTGGTTTAATTGGAATCATTCTAAAATCCAAAATTTACTATAGTGATCATCTTATCTGCTACAAGTTGAAATAAAGCTAGGAATACCAACCTTAATTAAGGTGATGCCACCAGTCCACACATCATTCTAAAAAGTGATTATCTTCCCATTACTAGTTCTATAACAACAATTTTTCTTAAGAACTTTCATAGCCAAACTTCTTAGCATCTTCTTGTCTATTTTATTTGCAACAAGCAGATATTATTGGCTTTTAATGAACTGTTTAATATCATGGTGCTATGGTTTTCCTTCTATTTCCTCTTTAACTAAGTAATAGTAAACAATATCATTTTTTTATTTTGATGCTCATAAGATGTACTTTTTCATTACATTAAATTTGGATCATCGATGTTAAGGTAGCTAGTGCATCTATAAATCGACTCGTAGCTTTACTCATATGAGTAAACTTATTTTTTCCAAATTGATTTGCTAGATTAATAAGGTATTACTGATATGGTTTCAACTTCTTGTCTTTTGTTTGACATTCTCCTTTTACTTGGCAAATTATTAATAAGAAATCTTCAAACTCATCTAGATTTTTAACTTTTCTTTTTAAAGGTGCTTCAAGCCCTAAGATACATGCTTCATATTCTGCTATATTGCCAGTGCATTCAAACTATAATTTGATAGCTATTGGATATTGTTCTTTTGATGGTAAAATAAGAATTGCCCTTAAGCCATTACTAGTTGCATTTACTACTTTGTCAAAGTACAAGGTCCTTTTACTCCCATCTTCATCCTCTTCTTCAGTAACATAATGTCTTCATTTGGAAACTCAAATTATAGAGGCTCATAGTCATTAATTGTATTGTCCACCAAAATGATTAGGTATGATGCTTATTTTTATTGACTTTCTAATTATGTAAACAATATCATATTCCACTAACATGACTTGTCATGGTACTATTTTGTTTGACAAATAGGGCTAATCAAAGATATACTTAATTAGATCTATTTTGGATATCAACTAAGTAGCGCAATACAACATGTGATGTCTAAGTCTTTGAGCACTCCATACTAAGCCATAACAAATCTTCTCTATGAAGGTGTATTGGGATTCACTTTCAGTGAACTTCTTGCTCAATAGTAAATAGCTTGTTCTTTCCTTCCTAAATCATTATGTTCACTTAGAACATAACCTATAACAGTCTCTATTATAGTCAAATGTAAAATTAATGGTCTTCTTGGTTCAAGTAGGATCAACAGTGGTGAATTATATAGTTATTGTTTTATTTTATCAAAATTCATTTGAAAATCCTCATTCCATATTCCTGGGTTTTTCTTATGAAGTGGCCAAAATATCAGCTCATATGTCGTTGTTATTTGAGAAATGAATCGGGCGATGTAATTTAAACACCATAGGAAACTTCATATTTTTTTTTTGGGCTTAGATATTTCTTGTATAACTTTGACTTTATCAGGTTCTAATTCAATGCCCTTATCACCCATCACAAATCCTAAAAGCTGTCCAAATTTCACCCTAAAAGTGTATTTGGTGGGATTTAATTTCAGCTTGTATTTCTTCAATCTTTCAAAGAGTATTCTTAGTGTTTGGATTTGGTCTTTTTCTATATCTGACTTGGCAATCATATCATCCATAGATACTTCGATCTCTTTGTGCATCATGTCATGAAATAATGTCACCAATAATTTTTTAAAGACTAGTTAGGGTTCCTAATTATGATAAAGCTAGGTGGCAATTTTTATTTTTCATTTTTACCTTTAATTCACCAAAATTTCCCACATGACATGATTTATGCTCAATTTGAAAAACTTAGTTTGAGTTTTTTATTAGACAAATGATTGGAAATAAAAGGGCTGGAGTTGAGCTTAGGTTAAAAAGAAAACCCTTTTCTGTAACAAAGAGGGAGCATACATAAAAATTGAGAAAGGAAAGAACATAAAAGAGATGGGAAATTGGTCATCGAAGACACATTAAAGTTTCATATGGTACACATACAACATGTCTTAATAGAATGCCCTTTCTAAATATGATTCCAATTCAAGAAAAGACTACCTCTAAGGTTGAATGAGCCTACACGTGCCACCTCAATACGATGACTCCTCTCACGTGCTAATGCAAATGTTACACACGTCAGATCTTTCACTTTTACTTTGTTCAATTTAGTCCCTCAATATATAATGACTTTTTAGTTGAGTCTCAATTCTCAATCTACCTAAGGGAAAATCCTTTTTTTTTTTAATTTCATCTTTTTTTTTTCTAATAATATTGCAATTTAGTAGTGAATTTTATCTAACTCGAGGCCAATGAAGGCCCGTCATGGAAGAGAAGAAAAAATAAAAGAAGAAAATGATAACTAACATAGGTTACAAATTTGATGGTTAACCTAGATTGATCGAGGTCAGTCCAATATGTTATCGAATCAATATTACACAAAAAAAAAGTCACACTAAAGTCAGATTGGCTTTTGTCTTAATTAGGTAATGAAAATCGCTTAGAAAAACTATATTTATTTATGCATATACTTCTAATTTTATTTTAGTAGACGTATATATTTATTTTTCATTGAACAGTCTTAGTATATTTTTTTACATTGCATCAAAAAAATGATCTGACCCGTTACAAAGCATGAGACAACTCCCTAGTGCAAACTATTTAGATTTGGAATTCTTATAAAATATGAAGGCACAATTAGAAAATTAATATTACTTTTTTAAAAAAAAAATTATGTAAGGTTAGTTGTTTTAACTATAGTTGTTAAACCCGATCTGACTTAGTGAATTGATCAAGATATTAACTTGGTGAAACCCATTTAACGTGACATTATTCTTAATAATCTAGTTGATTTGATCAAACCTAGTCTAAACTCGATCAGGTCAACAACAAGGAAAATTCTATGAGAAAAATGGTTAACCCGGTGACCCATGAGTTGACTCGATGATGTAGTTACTCTTGATTTTTCCCGGGTCAGTTGTGGGTTGAGTCTGACAACTATGTTTTTAATACTTCCCTTTATTTACAACCTATATTTTTAAGTTTTGTTAAGAGGATTGAACTTTAAAATATTTACCAGGCTATTAGGCTTTAATGACTCTAGTACCATATTGAATTTGATAGTTGAATCTAAATTCCATTTAATAAATTTAAGCCTTGTGGTGTGCGTTTTTCTAATATTATTTTTATTTATTATGGTGTGCAAAATTTTGCTTTCTTTTTTCAATTTGGTCTTCAAACTATTTTTTGTGCGATTGCATCCTTTTGAAAGATAGGGGACTAAAGTATAAAATGTGCTATAATGGGTGATGGTTTCAAAATTCACACAAAAAGTTTTCTCAATTCAATTTTGGTATAAAAGTTTATTTTTTTATATTTTAATTTGTGGTTTGAGAAAGGAAAGAGAGAGGTCATCGGATTGTGGTGATAGAAAGAAAAATAAATATCATTGGCGTTGATTTTAATTACATCGATCTTTGTGTAAAATGATTCTATTTGATAAAAAGAGTTAAACTTAGGTGCTTTTTGCCTTAAAAGTGAAAAAAAAAATAAAAGATTTGATCACAATTTTTTTTTTTGTTTCAGGTTGAGTGTTTTAAAAGGAGTTTTTTTTATGAGCGTTGATAGGTTTATCAAGATGTCTAGGGTGTTTTAAGTCAAAACGTATTGAAAATGAGTTTTTAAATAAAAAATCATTATTCTGATTTTTCAATTTAAAAATTTTATAAAATCAAGTAATATATACTCTGATGTAATTCAAAAAAAAAAAAACAAAATTTGAGTGGATGAATTATAATAAAAAATATTAAGGGTCCAAGCATGTGGACCCTTACGAAATGGGCTGAGCATTGGCAAGCTGTTGTGGGGTCTAATAATTGACTGTGCATGTTTAGAGAATTAAATGCAAGTTTGACAGTTTTGAATGGTCTCTACTCTACTTATTGACTCCACCTCCAACACATCTTCATTATATATGCTATGAGTGGAAGTTCGCCCGACGTATCAAATGAATATGATTTCACAAAGATTTGTGGAATATAAAGTATATGATGAGCGAAACTATGCCTTAACTCTTTAATTTGTTGTCACGTAAACTTGTTGCTTCACACACCCACACACGCACGCACGTGTATGCACAGTCTTTCTTTCTTCATGTGATTACAGAGATAGAGAGCAGAGCAGATACAGCATTGATCATGTCTTGTACGATCATGTCCAAAGGGTGTGATATATCACTGTCAACTTTTTGTCTGTTGCATAACATATTGGTCCCCAGACAATACAAGTCGCCCAGCTAGGCATTGAAAGACATGTCATGAAGATTAATAGAATGGAGAGCCAAAACAAAATTATGAATGGTTGAAAAAAAAATATTCTAGAATAATTTTTGAAATTTTAAAGTATAAAAGATAAAAGAGAAGATGTTTCTAGAGATAATATTTATTATATTATATTTCTAAAATATCTTAGTAAAAAACTTTTAAATCAAAAATTATCTAACTAGAACATGGAAGGATAAAAAATGTTATTATCATAATTTTAAAATTCAACTTGAGGCATAGTTTAAAAAAATCAACAGGTTTTTAACTTGTGTTTTATCCTGGGTTTACATGGGTTTTGACCTGATTAAGTCGAGTCAATCCTTCCTCTATTTGTTTTTAAACTCAAACTAGTTCAGGTCTCAGGTAAACCCGTAAAGTCATTCCTGGTTTTATAACTAAGATTATTGTAATATTATTAATTTCAACATTTAATATAAAGTGAAGTAAAAAAATATCTAATTATTTTATAAAATATGTAAATTTAACAACAATACATATTAAAAGTAAAATAGATTTTTTTATATTTTTTTATATTTTATCCACCATAACAGTAATTTTATCTTGTATATCAATATTAAACACAATTATACACACACCATCTAGGGTGCACCATGGAACATCATATCATATCCCAACAACCATCATTAGCGAATATTGGTGGTTAATTATTTATTTTTCTCCGCGAGTACATTACTATCGTTTATAAATGCAACAAATTAGTTGTGGATATTTAAATCGGCCTATAATGATGTGTTTTTTCAGATTCAAATTAGCTAATTTGATTTGTTTGTTCAAATAAAGTTTAGATGCGAAGATTTAAATAACTTTTTAGCATCATTTTACGGTATTGGCATCCAAATTATTAAAATCTAATCACTTAAAAAATTAATTTCCCTTAATTTTATCTTACTCTTGGAGGACAATAAAAAAACAAATTTTCTAAAATACTAGAGTCATAAAAGAAAATTAAAACTTCCTATTTAAATATAATATTTCTTCATCAAGAGGATTGAAAAATTATGTTTTTATTTTGTAAAATTTATAATAAGTTTCGAGAACATATTTTAATTATAGGTTCTTCATAGTTTTTCATTTAAAAGGCTTTCATCATTTTTAAAACAAAAAATAAAATGATGAATAATTTAATATTTTCTTTATATACAAATATTTTTTAGCAATGCAAGACAGTAATTTTAATTACCTTTTCATATCAAGTCAGTGTCATAAATTTATCTTTATATTATAAATCTAATGTAATTTCTTTTAGTTAACAAGTATATATTTTTATAATAATTTTTAATTTTAAAGAAATAAAATTGATATTTATGATTAGATTATCAATAATATAAAATATAAAATATAAAATATAAAATATAAAATATGCCTATTAGAAATTATAGTTTTAATTTTTTTCGTTTTCAATTAATGAACATGTTTTGTGAATTTTTATCATAAAAGGAAAATTAAAAAATAAAATAATATAAAATATATTTTTATTATTTAACAAACCTTTAATATCACTAAGGAAAATACCGCCAATCTTTGTGCCATAGCTCCAAATTGCTTCTACAAAACTAGGAAAAAAAAACCTTATTTTTTGCTTTTAAAACTTTAATAATATAGCCAAACATATGTTTCTTAAGAAGTGGTTTTGTGGTTTTTAAGACTAATGAGTGAAAACTCATCTTATATAAATTAGAAGGAAAAAAAAAACATTTTTCTTGTCATTACGTTCTTCTACACCCTATGATACAAATAATTACATGAATAGGAGCACTACTTTTCCCAAAATTACTTCCCATTCTTATGCTGTCAATCTATTAAAAAAAGTTTTTATTTCCTAACTCAATCGAGGAAAAATTTTCATTTTTTATTTGTTGTTGTTTTTTTTTTTCAACTCAATATTGAATTATTTAATAGTTAGACTTCATAATTTTATTTAATTTATTTTCATTTATAACTTTTTCTTATCTTTGATTTGCATGGATAATTATTTGATTGAAAAAAAAATTTATCATAAGAAATAAAATTGGTAAACATAACTAAGTATATTGCTAGTGTTGTGTGATCAAATATCTTAATTTTAATTTTATTTTAATTAAAAATTGATTTTATTTAATTAAGAGTGTATAAGCATTTGGGTTTGCAATTAAAAAAAATTATATTTAAAAATGTATTGAAAAAATTTATATATTTATTTTTTTATTAAAAATAATTATTTAACTTGTAGCAAAGCATAGGTAATATAGCTTGGTAAAAGAAACAAAAAGAGGTAGTTTTTTTTTCTAGAAGCAAAATTGTTTTAGCTCTGGACTCATTGACATCGTGAATTGCAACATTGAAATGAAGATTTTTTCCCTTCTCAACATAAAAAATTGGCCACGCTATTGGGGTTAATATGACCTTTTTACTTTTCTTGCATTATTAAATGACTAATTTACTTTTGAAAGAAAAAAAACTATTGAACTCATGTCTAGCGGGTTGTTTTGACTTTTTCTATTACAAAGTGCGGTAAAATAATTAAATTATTTTTGAAGCAAAAAATTTTATAACTATCATCTAGGAGTTTTTTTATATTTTTATAATAATTGTTTTTTTTTTATAATCAAGTAGGCACAGGGGTAGATTTGTATTTTAATAAATATATAATATTATTAAAAATAAAAAATAATTGGTGTGTGTGTTGCACGTGGAAGTGCATGGTTACGCTAGTGCTCTTTGGGCGATGTGATAATATCTCTTGGTGGCCAAACCCATATTTCCATGGTAATGTTTGAATCATCTCAACAACTTCTCCATTCATGGATAACACGAGTATCAAGTGAACCTCTGGTTTGGCACTAACAGTTTTTTGTGTTTTTTTTTCTCCTCCATGATTTTTAAATCCGGCACTCTAAATTTTTAAAGCATCCCTTTAATTTGTTTTTCTTTGGAGTTGGTCTTTGTTTTTTTTATTACTATTTATTTTATTTGAAATAATTCAAAAAATTAAAATTTGTTTTTTTAGTTTCATCTATTCTTTTTTGTTTCTTTGTTTTATTTTTAGTCTTGTTCTTAAATTCTTTCCGTTGCTATTTATTTTATTTTATATCATTTTGTTATTGAAGTTTTCTTTTTCAATTTCATCCCTCAATATTTGTTGATCAAGAATTTAGTTTGGTGATTTTTTTAGGTTTCCTATCTATAAGGTAATTCCAACCTCAGAACTTGTGTCACAGATTTGAAATGTTAGTCCGAGTTGACATGTGTATTTATTTTACACTATATTTTTTTTTTCAACTCCATCCTTTAATATTGAGTTTGTTAAGGATTATGATTTTTTTTTCTTTTTTCTTCTAATGAGGTTATCCCAATCTCATGTGTCGAGTCACAGGTATAGTAAGTTAACCTAAATTGACTCAGGCTTCTTTATCCATCTTCTTTATCATATTATCAAATTAACTGATCTTATTAGATCAAGTTAAGTCAGTGACCCTCCTCCTAGATTTCTCTTGCTTCTTTAAAAATGATAAATCGCTTGAGATTTTTTTTTTCTTACATTGGAAAAGGTTAGGTCTCACCCATAACATGGCATGGGTCATCAATCTAGTAAATACTAAGCCTTATCTTATTTTTCATGGCATTTGTCTATTCACTCCATTACTTGCTTTATACTAATCATTTCACCAAACACCTTTAACATGTTTGCTTTCATCATGCATATGAATGCTTTACCTATTGAAAAATTTTGTTAAAACATGGTTAATATGCATATTTAAAGCCAAATTAAAAATGGGGTCTACTTCATTTTTTTTGGGCTAAATTTATCTACAAAAAAATCTTTTTAATATAAAACATTAACATGATTTAAATAAATTATAGTTGAATAATAAATTAATATCAAAGAACCATCGGTTGACATTTTATTCCACATAGAAAAGAAACAAAACTTTCTCTATGTTTATTAAGTGGGAAATTGAAAAGTTCAAATTAAACTCAAAGTTCAAATTAAACCCAAAGGGCACCCAAGCTTTTAGAGGGGGGAGATCCTAAATAAAGTGAGTTTTGAGCTTAAACCCACACACTCGCATGTAGGCCAAGTCAAGTCTGGTTTAAGTTTATTGTAAAATAATATTTTGGGTTATGGTTCTGTATCTTACAGAATAAGTCTATAGCTCAATATTAAATGAAATTCTTGAAGAAAAATATTATTTTTGTAATTTTCTGAAATAATGGAATTTTTAAAATTTTTTATAGATTTTTCTGTAATCTCATAGAAAAATCGGGTATTTTTAAAATCAGGTCTGTATTTTACAGTGTAAATCTACGACCCTATATTAAACAAAACTATTGGAAAAAAAAAATACATGAGGGACTAACAAATAATTTCAAAATGGTCCATGAATGTTTTCTAATTTTTTTGAGATTTTTAAGGACTGTTTGGCTAGACACTAAAATAGGTATAAATTAAAACTAACAAAAAGTTAGTAGGGTGTGCTTGCGAAATATGCCTTTAACCTAAAATCAGAGGCATTAAAAATATTTTAAGGCCGTGTTTGATAAACACGCCTTAAAGAACAAAACATGGTACTACTTCCCTAATAAAAATGGGGCATGCCAAACACGTGTTTAAGGTCTAGGTTGGGCTTAGGCCGACCATATAGGATAGGCTATTTAGCTTGAGGCTTAGGCCCATGTGTATGGGTTGGGCTTATGCCAAACCCAATTTGTTTGGTCGACAGATTGCCCAACAGTCTTTTTTATTTATTTATTATGTGGGTTAGATCTAGCCCAACCATACATGTTATACTTAAGTCCAACCCATACAACTTGGTCACTAGCCCCGTCGAGTGACCTTGTTTCATCCTTTGCAGAACGTGAATTATTTCATGTTATGCATCATATTTAATAACAATGATTAAAAGAAAGGAAAATGAAGGATTACTTGGCTAGATAAGGTGCTGCTGGCTTACGGCGCTGCGTTCATAGTGTGGTGGTCAATGGTGGAGCTGCTGGTGGTCCATAATAGGGCTGCGTGGGTTAGTGCATTTGTTGCACTAGAGGAGGAAAAACAGTCATGGAAGTTGTAAAGGGCTGTTGTTTGTTGGTTTAGATGAAAAATGAAAGGGGTTTGTTTTTTGTATGGGTTCATTCAGTTGCTCACGCTAGTGCTAAAAGCCGAAGAAATTCTTTGTATGGGTTCATTGAGTTGCTCGCACTAGTGATGGTAAGACCACTAGGGAAAGAAGAAAATGAAATGGTGGGAATGACTAGAATAATAAAAAGCTGACGATGATGTATGATTGTGAAGGATGGTTTTGTTTTCGATTGAACCAGTTACAAGGGAAAAGGGTGTTTGGCTTTGGTTGTCCTATGGTTTGCTATTAGGTTGGTTTGATGGCTGGTTTTCCCTTCTTTCTTTATTTTTTCAAAAAAGGATGGTGTAGAGGTCTTTTTTGGCTTCCATTTTTTTCTCATTCCCTTTGCATAAAATTCACTCTTATTTATAAGAAATGAAAGAAGAACTCAAGGGTTTTAGCCATTTATTATTGTAGTTGTAGGGCTGCAAACCAATGGAGCCAAGGTTGGGGTTGTAGTACAAAGTTAGGGGGGATAGTGTGGTTTTTGTCTCGTTTGGGGGAAAGATAGAGCATTAAATGGCCATAAAAAATGGCATCACATGCAACTTTTTATAGTATAAAGTTAGGAGATGACGAACAGTGCCAGATGATATGTTGTTTTGATTGACCAATTTTATTTATTTTTACTTTTATTGACAAAAACGACATCATTTTGATCTAAAACACATCATTTTAATCAAAACACACCATTTCATTAAAATGAAATCATCCGGTTTTGGGGTTTTTGACCTACGTTAGGCCATTAACCTCTTTTTTCTTTTTTCTTTTTTATTTCAGCCCCTAATCATTTAATTTATTTAATTAAGTTCTCAATTGAATTTTGATTCTAAGAATCAATTCAATTTTACACTTGCCAAGTTTTAAAATGATCCACTAACTTTAGCTCATTTTTCATCTTGGTCCTTAGTCTTGGATATTTTCAAATTCATCCCTAATTGACCTTTGAATTTCTGAATTTTTTAATTTCACCCTTATTTTCAATTGAATTGGGTCCCTGAATTCACACGCATTATGTAAAAAGGTCTTTGGTTCTAAATTTCTTTAATTTGGCACTTAATTGATCCCTGAACTTTGATTTTCTTGTAATTTTGTCCCTAATTTCACCCAATTAAGTTTGGAAAAATTAAATATATTGCTTTAAAATTTTAATCTTTTTAATTAAACATAAATTAAGCTGCTAATCTTAATTTTTCACTAATTATGTCCATAATAAAATTAGTTTGACCAAAAGAAATCTAATTAATTAATTCTTTTAATTTAACTCAAATTAAATTTAAAACTTAATTAAACCTTCATTGGGCCCATGATTAAATCAAATTGGCCTATTAAAAATCTAATTAAATCCCCAAACTTAAGTTTTATGCAGATTCATTCAATAATTATTTAATTTGACATTGAATCTGCATTGTCTTTTAATCTTGGGTACAATGAGGTACAATTAGGCTCCCAATTTGGTCCTAAAATTCCAGTTTAGTTCTGCCATGCGTTTGAAACCCTTCTTACCTTGTTTTTGCTAAGTTGCTATTCATTTTATTTTTTTGTTCCTTTTCATTTTTTTCAATTTCTTTTAATTTTTAAGAGAGTAAGATAATTTTGTGGGAAATCTAAAATTGGGTTCTAACACATCCTATTTTCTTGTCTAGTCAAACCTATAAATGCTAATTATATTTTCTATAAGCTTTTTTTTTTTTTTTTTGCAAAACCTGAACAATTCTTTCATCTCAAAAATGAAGATTTATAACCACTATGTTGAAGTTTAAATCTTTAATTATGATGGCTAATCAAAGAGTGATAATGATGGGAATTCATTCTGATTATTTTCAGAATTAATTCTTTAACTTTTTAGCTTTCAAAATCCTCTGTAAAAAAGGAGGTGTAGAAAGAATTTAATACAAGATTTTTTAATATTTTTATATACTCTTTCTCATTTTAAATTTTATTATTTTCTTCTCATTTCATTTTGTACTTTGATTTTTCTTTCAAATCTATGTAGGTTGATCTTGTTAAGAGATATTGGAGTTATATTTTTTTTTTATTCAAATACATTGTTTAGAAGTGCATCTAAACTAAGATGATATTGTTGAAATCTTTGGAGACTTGACTTATTGCAAACATCATTTGCACCAAGAGAACAACATTAAAGTTAAAGATCGATCATTTACAACAATAAAGCTTCATCAATTTTAAAGTATTTTAACAAGTAAGTATTTGTTTTTTAACCTTTTTTTTTCTTTAGTATGTATGCTAGAATTGTTTTTTCAATATCTTATGCTTTTTGAATATATACTTGGTATGCTTGCTATAACTTATATATATATATATATATATATATATATATATATATATATATATATATATATATATATAGTAAATGCTTATAATTTCAACATGTATAATTAAATTCTAGATTTTTTTCGAAACATTCTCTTGTTTTGCTTATATCTTGCATTCTCACCTCATTTCTGTTGGCCACGAGACCATTTCTTTGATAAGGAGAGGTTCTTCCTTCGTAGACATACATCCGCAGGATTTGCTTTCGCTGACTTTGTTTTGTTTGAGTCTGGCTGTGAATGGCTTGTAATTTTCTTTTTTTAATTTCTCATGATTAATAAAATATAATCTCAAGGGAACCCACTTTCTATAAACATCAATTGGGGACTTGAGAGTCTTATTGTTCAAGTTGCCTTCTTTATGAATTTAACCTGTCTGTTATTTTGCCATATTATATTTTAAAGGGATATACTGTAATTGATACGTCGTAGTGGGCATTCTTTATGTGGTATGATATGAAAGAAAATTATCAAGTTGGCGAACCAGACATGCGAGCATTGCCCAATTAGAACACATGCTTAGACGCCTTATCGAAAACACTTGTGGTGCATATTAAAATAAAGAAGGCGTGGATGCCTGTTATCCCCGCGATACACTATCTGTTTATTAGGCTTGTAGAATGTTCAGTGAGCCCAGAGAATAATTGTGGTGCTCGTAAGCTGACTCGAATACCTCGGGTTATAAAAAAATAAAAATAAATAAGAAGACGCGCGGAAGTGTGGTGATAGTTGTTTTTTAAAAGTATTTTTTGTCTAGAAATATATTAAATTAATATTTAATATTTTAATAAAATAATTTTTGATATCAAAATGATTTGAAAAACTAAAAAAATTAATTTGAATTAAATAAAAAAATTATTTTAAAAAAAAAACTAATAATCTTGATAAACTCCATAATGACTTACTTTATTAAACATTATCTTCTTGAACATTCTCCCAAGAACAAACAAACAAACCATCGATCTCTTTCAAAGGTATTTCATCCAACTTGCATAATCAAAAGATTATTGAGTAGAGAATCATATGCTTGGCAGCAAGAATCTTGCCAGCTTCCACTCGAATAAAAGTGATTACTTACTAAGTGGTTTAGTCTTGAGTGGGCCAATGGCTCACTAATTGGATGATGGAATTAATAATATAATGGATGATACTTGTCGGAGAGGAGAATGATTAGGTGATTGATTAGACAGATATAATAAAGCTAATGGCAATTAGGATGATATATATTACATACGTGGCTCATGAAGAAACACGCAATTCACATTGCTGTCCGCATTTCGGAAACCTGTTAGAATTTTTCCCAACAATTCCATTTAGCTTCAAGTAGCGAATTGTTCCGCGCTTCGCAGCGCAAGCTACTTATTTATTTATTTATTATTATTATTATTATTTTTTTGGCTAAAAGCATTATTATATTATATATAAAAATTGAAAAAACCTCAAATACCCTTTTCTGGCAGTTTTTTTTTTCTTAAGGGAAAAGAAGTATTTGTATTGCTATGAATATTGTGAAAAGTCAAGAAAATTCTTCGTCAATAATTTTTATTTTTGTTGACTCCAGAGGTAAAAAAATAATTTAACCGTGTTAGAAATTGGAAAAGACATATACACCCCCAAATAATTTTTCAATGACCATTGAGCCAGATGAAAAGAATAAAATATCCCTAAATTGAAGGTTTAAATTTAAGTCACTAAAGAGTAAAAGAATAAGGTAAGTCAACCATACTGGACTAAAGATCCTTGGTTCTGCCAGCCATGCCGACCTAATTGACTTAGGTCTGGAAGCCATGTTAAACCCAAGCGTCATGGGTCTTGTAGCTTGGGTCTGATAGTCATGTCAATCCAAGCGATATGAGTCTGGAAGTCATGCTAGACTAAAGCAAACAACAAACAATGAGAGGATAATTCTGCACTTTAATTGTTAGGAGAGAGAAAAGAAAGAAAAACAAAAACAATCGATCACTAGCAACAATTCAACTATGATATGTATACACGCATCGCACCATGTGAAAGAAAGGATGGCGGTGCATTTAGTGAAATGGCAAATAACCAGATTTGGCCATCGAGAAGTATCTCACGCACCACCTTAATAGCGCGGTCGTCGGCCACTCGCTAGGGCCTATAAAACACACGCCAACAACTTTTCGATTAAAAAATAAAAAATACAACGTGAAAAATATTAAAACGCCCTCCATGATCCTCCTAATTACACAACATACCCATGTAATTTCACTACTGCAATCCACGGTAATTTGTGTCTAGAGCTACAGTGAAATCCCCACGCCATTTAGTTTTCTTTATAACTAGACAAGGCCTCATTTGACCCTGTTTGTTTTAGCAACATCTACATGCTTTTAAAAAATAATAATTTATTTTGGTATTTTTTTATTGTTCTTTCATAACCTCAACCAATTAAATAAACAGGTTTCATTTTAGTCAAATGATAAAAAAAAAATAGGCAATGATAATTAAGGAAAATAAATTAAAAAAATGATAAGATTTTCAACTTTTTTCAAGAATAGAAAAACGATGTTGTTTAATTTTTAACTAATTAACATGCAAGAATGAAATTGGATAAAAACAAAATGATAAAAAAAAAAAAAACTGGTGTAAGTCAACCCAAGTTAGCATGATAGACATATAATATGGGCAATAAAGGGTGAGCAAGCCCGGGTTAACCCATCAAATCTGCGTCTCATATGATGAAGTCGGGATAACCCTAAAGAAAATAAATTAAAGATAACCACAAAGCCAATGTTTTTTTAATAAAATAAATAATGTTGAATGATGAAATCAAATAAGAAAATAAATCAAAATAAAAACATGTCAGTCCTGATTAACTTTTCAAACCTGTAACCCGAGTCATTAAATCAGAAATATCATACATAGAAAAATTATGAAGCCCAATCTCTAACAAATCAAATGTTGAAGGATAAAATCATATAAAAAAACATTGCACAAAAGGATCCAAAATACAAAAATAAAATAAAAATTAAATTAGAGGGAAACTATAATTTTTTTATATTGGAGAGTTAAATTGAAAAAAAAATAACTTTGACAAAAGGACAAGCAAAATGAAAAAAATAAAGATAAAATTGAAAAAATAATATATTATAAATTTGGATTGAATGATGAAATAGAAAACAACTAAAATTTTTATAAAAAGAACCAAGAAAAAAAAAGAAATCAAAATAATATAGACTAGGTGGGAAAAAATAATATGTGACACATTGAGATTGAAGAATAAAATTAAAAACAAATAAAATTTTTATGGAAAAACAAAAAACAAAAAATAAAAATCAAAATAATAAATATTGAAGTTGAAAAAATATAAAGAAAAAGGAGAGCAAACTTGTAATTTCTGGGGTGGAGAGAGAAACAAAAAGAAAAAGATCCACTAGTGACAAACCTCTACACCACCTTCGAGACACGTTGCACCAATAAGAAGGGGATGCGACAATGCTTCCAAATAACACAACAAAATGACATTTTCTCCTACAAGGAGGCACCCCATACATTGCTCGTATGTGATTGCATAACTAACACAAACCCCGACAACTTTTCACATTTAATTAATAATTAATTAGTATGAAAAGACCAAATTGTCCTTCATAAAATTAGCAAAAAAAAAAAAACAGAGTGAAAAGATTTAAAGGCCCTTGGATGTATGGTTTATTTTTATTAATTCCAAGGATAAACCTTTCATTTTACTTTGGTTTAAAAATGAATTGATAAAAGTATCTCTCTTAGCCGGTTGTAGAAATTCTACTTGGAGGATAATTAAGTCACTTTATTGTACTAAAAAAATTAAAAAGATACTTATACTCCTGGTTTATTTTTTATTGACTAATAGGTCATGCAAAAAGATAAAAATACCCCCAACACCAAGATCATTGTTTTTTTTTTTAATGTTAAAAATATAATTATACTATTTATGTTTGGGTAAGTACAAATGCCTTCAGTTTTAGTCTATTTTTTTAGTGTGTTTGATTGGCATAATTTGAGGGTTTGTTTATTTAAATTTTTAAAAAGTATTTTTAATGAGAAAATAAAAATAGAAAATTTGTTTGATTTGAATTTTTCTATACATGAAAAAAATAGGAAACAAAACACTACGATAAAAAAATTTTAAAATCATTTTGTTTGATTTTAAAAACTTTGACAATTGATTGGAGGACTTTTACATTTAGAAATAATAAAAATAAATAAATTTCTTTTCCAAAGATTTTAATATAAAAATAAATAAATAAAAATGATACCCTTTAGTTAATTAATTTAATTTTATTTTTTTTGTTTGTGTACGATATGAAAATATATTGACTTCCTATGTTTTGCACTGCAACTGAGAGTATCAATCTCAATCGAGCTTTGACGTGTTCAAGCTAAAGCTTAAATCATGACATATATATGACAACACAGATTAATCCTTTTTCCAAATAATATAAAAATAAACGTTAAAAAAACGAATATAAAAACTTGTTTATTTTTCATCATTATAAATTTTCTTGACATATTATAAACATATCCCCACTAAAAAAATTAAATAAAAGACTATAAAATAACATATGTTAAGTGAACACTCAAATTCATTCCCCATTGGATCTTAGTCTGTCGCTTCTTCTCCTATATGAGAAAACCTAGTTGATTCCATGGATTTCTAACAAAATATATTATATATTTTAATTCCTTCATATAACTCTCACATGTGTAATTTTTATTAAATTTTATTTTATAAAACTAATGTATTTGATTACATATTAAATTAGTGTACTTTATAAAATTTTATACAAGTTGTTTTCCTGTTTCTTATATTCACAGGCTTTTAAACAAATTTCTTATAAGATAAATCACAAGCTTAATTGAGCGATTAGTGGGCCTTAATGAGTCAAATATAGTTGTGCTCGAGTTTGGCTCATCTATATGAATACAGGGCAGAGATAGAAATTTTAGTTTAGAAGGGTCAAATTATAGAAAACAAATTTAGAGGGGTTAAAATTTAATTTTTTTTTTATTTTTAAGATTAAAAATCTAATTTATCGAAGGAGAGGGCAAGAAAAGAAATTCCCTTACAGGATCCTGTTAGTCCTCTTAGTTCCGCCCCTGTAATTTACCTATGAAACTAGGTTCAAATAAATTCATATAATTTAACATTGGAGTTAGAACTAAGCATTTAACAAGTCAAGTTTCGAGCAGCTTAGTTTATTTAAGCCAAAATGAATGAAATTAGGGTTAACCATACCTAACTGCAATCATTGTAACCTGAACGAGAAAGTCCTTCGTTAAAACTTATGTGCAAATTTGTTTGCCTACTTGCATTTAAAGACGATGAAAACACTGAAATACAAACCATTTTTTATTACCCCTCCAAGGTAAACCAATGATGAATGAAAGAGATTCCATTGGTGATGGAACTACCTATCTTAAATTTTTGGAAAAATATTTTTTTATATTTTGTTTTAGTTTTTTTATTTATTTTGATGTGTTAAAATAAAATAATATTTTTTTAAAATTATTTAAATATATTTTCAAGATTATATTTAATTACTATCATGAACAGAAGAAATGAAGACTAGAGACATAAAATATATCTTTTTATAGTTATTGTTTTGAAAGTATAAATATACGCTAAAATTGTACTCAAAATATTTATTTTATATTCATATTTCTGTTTTTTCTTCCAAACAAATTTTGATATCGATTATTTCTATGTTTTTTTTTATCTCGAATTAATAACCAAACAACACCTAATATATCCTGCTATCAATTTTTGTTTTTCATTTAAACAATTAGAAATGACACATGGAATACCTATGATCAATTTCTTTCTCAAAATACATTTTATTCATACTATCTAGAGAAACAAAATCATTAGCAAGAGAAAATGCATGGACGAAAATACGACCATCTTCAAATAAACATGTTTCTATATTGAATCTATCTTTATCTTAGAATTCATTACCAACTATTAAAATATATCTACTGGAGAGTTACATGAAAGACCCATCACCTTATATTTGACGATGATTGAAGTGGCTATGGGTCATATATTGGGTCAGCATGATGATTTTAGAAGAAAAAAAAAAGCAAGTCATCTATTACTCAGCAAAATATTTATTGATTGCAAAACTCGTTACAATTTTTTAAAAAAGCTTTATTGCAATCTTGTATAGAGTGTGAAACAACTTTGACATTGCATGCTTTATTACAAAACTTGGTTAATCATGATAATGTGTTTTGATGGTACAATGAATGTTTTGGGAATGGTATAGAAGTTGTGATAACCTCCTTGAATAAAAAGCAATATCCTATTTTGATCAAACTATAGTTTAATTGCACCAATATTGTAGTTGATTATGAGACTTCTATGCATGAGTTGGAAGTTGTTTCAGAAATGTGATTTAAAAAGCTATATGTTTACAAGGATTCATTGTTGATAATTTTCTAGGTGAATGGTGAATAGAAAACCAAAATAAAAAGTTAAGACCATATCAAGAAAATGTCCCTAAACTCATAGAAGATTTTGATAAAATTAAGTTCACATATTTGAATAGAGATAAGAATCAATTTGCAGATGCTTTGACAACTTTAGCTTCAATGGCTAAAATTAATTGTGGGATTAAAGTATAGTTGATCTTTATATAGATAAAAAAAAAAAATACCTTTACATGTTGTTCTGTCAAGAGGGAAACAAATGGAAAGCTTTTGTCTCTTAACATCAAATAGTTTATCCAATGCCAAGAATGACCCTTGAGGGTTTCCAATGTAGACATTAAGACCTTAAAAAGAATGGAGATAGAATATTACCTAGATGGAGAGATCTTATATAAAAATTCATTTGATTGGATTCTATTGAGACGTTGGAATGAGGAAGAAATAAACATATGATGGCTAGAAAGATGCAGATACATGGCAATTTTTGGATGACCATGGAAAGATACTAAACAGAATATGTTAGAAAATATTATAAATGTCAAGTCTATAATGATAAGATCAATGCATACTAGGCATCTTTATTTAATATGGTGTTTTATTAGCCCTTTTCAATATGAGTATTGGATGTTATTGGACCAATCAACCTAAAAGCAAGCAATGATTGTGAAACCCCCGAATAAATCTACATGGAATAAGAAATAAATATTTGTCTGATGCAGTAAATTGAATATTTACCTTAACGGGGATGGTATTGGATTTTTGATATTATTCGGAAAAATTATTTCTATGTACACACCAGTGTAAATATTATGATATAAATATACACCTATAAGGATAGTGAATTAAATATTACACTGAGCATGTCAAATTTATCTTTACCTTAAAGGAATGATATTGGGTCGAGAAATTTGGACATAAAAGTTTCTGTACTGATTTTAAAAAATAAAAACTTGAAAAATACCGGAAAATACCGGAAAATAAAAGAAAGACTAAAATTAGAATAAAAATTATATGAAAGAAAAAAATAAATAAATAATAAATGGTAACATGTAATTTAATGAAATTCAAATTCACTAGTTTTAAGTTTGGTATAAACCGGCGTCAGGGCCCGAGAAATATTACCTGTGAAAAATTAAAGGTGCAAGGCAAAGACATAAAGGGAATTTTAAAATTTATTGCCTATAAATAGGCTTGTTGGCCGAAACTTATAGAAAGGTTTAGGAATGAAAATTATTCATCTTTCTTAGCTAGATAATAGGAAAAAAAAAACAAGGGAGATCATGAATTTGTGAGGAGGTTTGTGAGATTTAATGATTTTAAACATTTTATACACTTGTGATTAAGAGAGGAAATTAAGAGAAAGTAGAGTTTAGCGAGAGAAGATAAGGAAAATGAGGGAAGAAGAGGAAAGCTTGGAGCAATTTCAATTTGGCTAGCTTTTAGAGAATATATTAGTGATTAACAAGATATTATAAACTTAATTGGGTTGATTAATATGAATTTGATTGAATTGTGATTGAATTTGTTAGAATTATGTCATTAGGGTTTATTTATGAATTTTGGGGTTTTTGTCAATTAATTGTTAGAAATGTTAAAATGAGTATTATGAATGTAAATTGAGTGATTTATAAGATATTCTAAACTTAATTGAGTTGATATGTACTTAATGGGTCATGGAAGGTAGGGTGTTGCAATGATCATCGATTATCTTGGTAGCAATTAAGTATTTCATCAAATAGGTAAAAGTATACTCTATACAAATATAACATAGAAGGTTGTCAAGCAATTTGTTGAAAAAAGTATAATCTATCGATATAGCTCACCAAAAATAATAGTGAAAAATAATACCAAAGACTTTAATGGAAAGATGATTGTAGAGTTGTATAAGAAGTGAAATATTAAACAATCAAACTTATCAAACAAAAAATGAATGGTGTTGTAGAAACCACCAACAATAACATCAAGAAGATTATTTAGAAAATGATAGTTACATACAAAGACTGGAATAAGATGTTTCCATATGCTCTTCATGTATATTTTACTGCAATGAGAACCTCAACTAAAGCCATATTATATTAATTGGTAAATGAGATGGAGGCAATGATGCCCTTCGATATATAAATTCTTTCTTTGAGAGTCTTGATTAAAGTAAAGTTAGAAAAGTCAAAATGGGTTAAAATATACATACCCAAAGAGGAGCTAAAGAAATCTAACACTAAAGAGGCATACCCAAATCAAGAAAAATGTTAAAGTTAGAATAAAGATATGCTCCACCAAATAGTTCAAAAAGGATAAGAAAAGATATACAACAAAGCCAAATGTTGTAAGAATAATTAACAATTGATCTTAAGTCTATAAAACCCTTATACAGTTTTTGAGATAATGAATGCCTTCTATTCAAGGCCATAAACTATAGCCTGAATTACGTGCCTTTATAAAGTCCTGAGTTATGGCTTCATGTACATTCTACTTATTATTATTCATGGTGTTGAAATGAATGCTTAAATAGAGGCAAATATTATTGATAAGCCTCGAACATTTTATTAAGCCTCTCTTGAATTCAAATTGCCTCATAACAGAAGGTCACCTTACCTATGTTCCTTTGTTAATTACAGTTTTACTTGCACAAAAGACCACATTACCACTCATTGAAATACCCTAGGGAATTGCAAAGTTGTCCTAAATCTAAATTGTATACGAATATACAAAATTCCAAACAAAATTGTTTTAATCTTACATTAGAATAATTATTTTTCTAAACGACAAGACAAATAAGATTTTGAAAAATCATCATAAGCAAAGAATTCCTTGTGAAATCAAACACAAAAGTAATAAGAAAAGCTATCAGAAGGGTTGATTTGGGTCATTAATAAGCATATTTAGAAGGCAAAATCAAACTGGGGGGCAACATTATTGTTAAAAGATAGTTTTTCTTTTTCTAAAAGAATAATCAATAAAGCAAAAACTTCACATGGTAAATACAAGAGAGAAATAGTTGTTGTAAAAATCCCAGGATATATGTCTTACAAGCAATTAAATAGATGATTTATACGTGTCAACTTGAGTAAATCAATGAGTCAAATGACTAGAAGAGGCCAGATCATAAATAACAAGCCTTACTATAAAATGTTAAAAAAAATATACATGCCATCTAACCCCAAGATGGTTAGCATTATATGACATTTTACAGAAAATTTTACAAGTAGTAACTCTTGGTAGAGTCCAACAAGGGTTCAATAAATCAAAGTTAAGAAATATCTGAAGAGGTTTCTTCCAACTCAATCTAGCATCAAGTTCTAGCCTTACCATTACGGAGTACCAAGAATTTGTACCTTCTAAAAGATCATTTTGTGGCAGAATTCAGCATGTACTAGGAGATTTAGTCTCACATTAGAATTTAACCTATGTCGAGAATCCTACTCTTTCAGAAGTTATCCTTATGTTACTGGAATTGAACCCAGTACCAAAAAGAAGATCATATATTATTAGAATTCAAACCATTACCAGAAGTCGATCCTGTATTATTGGAGTTCAAATTGAATCTAAAAGTTATCTAACATCACTAGAATTCAAACCAATACTAAGAAGTTAAGCTTGTGTCATTGAACTTTAAACGAGTACTAAAAGTGTAATCTTATGTTACTGAACTTCAACCCAATACCAAAATGTTGAGCCTACATCAATAGACTTTAAATCAATAACAAAAGTGTTATCTTAAGTCACTAAACCCAAAACTAGTACCAAGAAGTTAATCATGCATAAAACTTTTACTTGTACTAGGAAAAATAACCTCGCGTTGGACTTTAGCCCGTATCGAGAATCTTACTATTTCAGAAGTTAAGCCTTAAGTCAACGGAATTCAACCCAAAACTATGAATTTCACTATGCATTAGAATTCATCCATACTAGGAGGGATCCAGCCCTAGTATTAGAATATTTCAATCCAACCATCATGATGGACAAGTCACTATTGAACCACGAGTTAGGTCACACCTTTAAATGATCAAATTTCAAAAAAATAATTATGAGTTTTTTAAAATTAGTACCCCTTATTTGACCAAAATTTTAAAATTTCGTAGCAAAGTTTTTTAGACCTTTGTAGTTTTTCAAAAGTTTTCACATACACTATTTTTAAAAAACTTACTATTCAAAGCCTCTTCTATAAAACTTTATATCGTAAGCATTGTAAAAATAGAACAACTGTTAAAACCTATATTTTTACCCTAATGATTAAAAAAATAGCAAAAAAATTTTAAAAAAAGGTTTTAGATCAAATTTTCTAAATTTCTCAAGTTTTAATTGGATATGACATATATTTTAATTATTTTAAGAGCCACTTTGGGGATTTAATTGAACAAATTCCTAATTTAGTAACTGATTCTAGCTTTAATTAAAGAGATTTGAACCATTTTGAAAAGACAAAGCGCTTTAAAGGCCTATTGGATTTTAACTAAAGACCCAATTGAATCTTTTTTTTATTTGGTTTGATTTTTATCCTAGTTTACATAATTAGAACTTCGATGTTTGTCAATGTCATTTTAAGTGCAACCCCATGCTAGTTTGTTAAATGCCTAGGGTTATACTAAAACTGACATAAGATTGTTATTGAATATATATGGCCCCGTAGAACTTTGGTGTAGTTTCTATTGAAGTTTTGAATTTTTTTAGGATCTATATGTGGTTTTTTTTGGATTATTTTTATTGTAAGATATTATTGGTGTCCTATATGTTTAATGTTACAATAACACCTTATGTATTGTTTTTTTATTTTAATGAGTCTGCTTAAAAATATTTTGGTTTTAATGTTCATTACTTGTAAACACCACTAGACACATGGTATCTATTCGACATTAAACATGTGACTTTGATCATGTTATTGTTCATTTCAAATGTGAACAATATAGCATGTTTCTTTTGACACAATATGTTTATATTCAAATGGTGTTTGCATTATTATGGTTCAATCATATGCTTGTTATAAACCAAAATGTTATATTGGTGTAGTTATGTCATACTAGAATGCATTATAGTTTTCCAGTTAGGTTTTTTATCTGAATCCAAAGCAAAATAGTTCTTCTAAAATACATATTTGTTTCCATGTTTAGTCTTTTAAAATTGTTTGTCTAATTTATTTTTATGCATAGGGTTGAGATCCATATCAACTCTCATCTTGTATTTTAACATCTTTTGTTTTCATTCTTACATTATCATAACATTTTGTGTTTGTTTCAAATGTGAAACTACCAAAGCAGTAAGAGTTTCTATATGTCACCTATTGGTTTTTTTTTTTTTATAAAAATCCAAAATTATCACGCAAGCATTTATTTTGGATCTTGATACTGATTTGTAAGACCCATTAGGGTTTTGGCCCATATCAAAAGGTCCTTATAGACCAATATTCAATAC
>Ga0325411_1000855_pt1 | contig 32811 bp, 15 predicted proteins | sample PopdelMetagenome_13_FD_206181 | JGI IMG/M metagenome (GOLD analysis project Ga0325411, IMG submission 206181) | Populus deltoides microbial communities from Bellville, Georgia, United States - Xylem-PdIQD-R4 | ecosystem: Host-associated > Plants > Phyllosphere > Stem > Wood/Secondary xylem...
TAAACACTAACGAGTAGAGATCTAAAACCAGGGGCTAACTTTCTGAGCTTGATTACAAGGCTTTCTGAGAAAATGGCACGACGGACCTTGCATAATCACAAACCAAAAAGGTGGTCGTTGGAACCGAATATGGCAGCATTGAATCTCGTGTTCAAATCACTGCCATCCAAAGCAGAACCAAAGCGATCAAGCCATTGAGTTGGACTCGGGTTATCACTCTCCTCGACCCACTCTGAAGTCATATCAATGTCATCGTATTGAATTGGATCGGCTTCTAAAGGTTTTGTTCTCATTTGTCTTGTTAACTTGAGATTGTAGTTTATGTAGGCAAGGTCATTCAATGTTTCTTTGTCAATCTTATTGCGTTTCTCAGAGTGAATTTGCTGAAATGTGCTCCAATGTTTCTCGAAAGTAAACGTGCTGCAAACCTGACTCAGTATTCTGATGGCAACTCGTTGCAACACGGGTGCAGAGTCACCAAATTGTTCCCACCAAAGCCCTGCAATATGTCAACATTAAAAGTTAGTTTTGATAATTCAACAAATGAAGTTACGGACATATACCAAAATAATACTTTCACAAGCGTAAGATCATAGGCAAAAGACAAGTAAACAGAGACTCAAACCCTGCATGCCAACTCAGTTATGACAGTAAGAACAGAAACCTATCTGCATGACATAAAATCATCATTCAAAGGATGTTGTTGCCATTTCCCATGTATAAAAGGGTGTTTCTGGATGTCCAGTTGTCTGCATAAGCATGCATGAAGCTGCAAAGTTCCAGGATATGTAGATGACACTTGAAACTGAAACAAAAAATATGATGAATGTTTGTGTGAAGCATAACCAAAGTCAAATGTGAAAGGCGTCCACAATGTAAGTTGTGCTTCTCTTAGATCAAGATCTTAACAGCCATTCCAGAAGTTGTGGCAATTAACCTAAAAACTAACTTTTTTTCTTGTTTTTGAGATTTGAGGATTTTAGTTCATCTAAAGACTGGTAGAAGTTAGAAAATAACAACAAATCCTAGAAGCTCCCAACCAGAAGCAGCTCAAAGCTGATCTGGATGTGAGGATTTTCCACCTTGTATTCATTTTCTCTGCGTTGTCGGCATGAATGTTCTATGACAATGATGGACCACAAGGGGGCAAATGTGGTTGCTATATACAATGCTATATTCTCCTCAAATTAGTATATACCAGTGATATGCCACAACATGCAGTTTGCAAACAACATCAGACAAAGCTCATACTCGCACACTCGTGCATATGCAGACATTCATACACATCATGTACAGAGATATACCAGGTGCAACTGTATCTCGTGCCTCCATAGCTAGACTACAACCAAACATTCCACTTGCCCTCGTGAAAATAAAAATCTGGTTGGTGATGTCACGTCTCATATCAGGTGTAGGAAGTAGCTTCTCTATAACCTTGAAGAAGTCTTCTTTAATAGATACAAGGAATTTAATTTCTGGATTATACTGGACGCTGGGGTTCAAGAATGCAGCTGCTGAATGTAAAGGTGAATGGAGTTGACCCCCCCACTTTCTGTCTACTATGTCTAAAAAGGTCTTGCATTTGCTTTCATCCATTATGTAGTAAGTCCTAATCGATTCCTTGGCCCTGGTCATTAACTCGTAGATAGAACCCACAGCAGGTTTACCACCTGATACTTCCCTCATCACTTTGAGAAAAGGCTCGGATATAGCCACACTTTCTTCCACTGCCCTCCAGAAATCCCCATCCTCAATGACAGCAATACAAGCTATGTTTTTTGGATTATTTGCATACGAGGAGTTCATAGAAAACTCAGGGCTGTTGAGCATTTGCTTCAATCTTGACCTCTGCTTCAGCATCGATTGCAATGAGAGGAAATTCGACACAGGCTTCGTGATACCAGTCTTGATTAGTTCCTGCCCTCCGGTAAACTTTTTCATCAGATCGAGTATTGAGACACTATTGTATATAAGCTTTGATATGGCTTGTGCTTGTAAGATGCATTTGTTCACCCAATCTACTTTAGAGAACTCCTCCAAGATCAAATTCAAGCACTGAGAAGCACAAGGAGACACAAAAATGGTTCCATAATTCTGAAGAATGTGGTTAGCAATACCAGTATAGTTGAAACTACTATCCATAATTATCTGCACAACATTTTCAGCACCAAAGTCTTGAATAACAGAATCAAATAAATCAGCAAGGCATTTGGTGTTCTTAAAGATAGACGATGCATCTACAGACTTGTGGAAAAACGTCCTGGAGGGAGAGGAAACTAAGAAGTTGATCAAAGCTCTAGACTTGTTATCCGTCCATGTATCAGCAATGATAGTGCAACCAGTGGTCGCCCACTCTTTCTCAGCATCCTTCGTTTGCAAACTAACTTCAGACTTGATCCTTTCCAACCACGTAGTCCTCAACATATCAGCCGAAGGCCCTGTAAATCCCGCACCACATTTCCCAATTGCATCAACCATTAGCTGATACGACGGAGAACGAGCAACACTAAAATCCAACTTATTCTCAAAAAAGAAGAGAGCAATGTTTTTTTCAGCATTCTCTTGGCTGCTTAGAGGTGGCACTGCCATTGGCATTGGCATAACAGTAGGGTAAACTTTCGCCACCACCGGAGTTGGAGCTGTTGCTTCGACGGTCAAAAGACTTCGACTCGAAGTAACATTTACCGTAGATTTACCCTCCACAACCTTCTGCTTCTTGGCATTGCCAGTTTCTTTAACATCATCCTTGGATGCTATTATAGCTCTTACCCTATCACTAACATCATCCCTCACTTTGCTACACGGATTCACACCTTTACTCGGAAGTCTCGACAAATGATGCTTTAATCTACTAATCCCACCATTCAAAATCCTTAAACAAAATTTACATTTCACCTTGTTTCCATCTAATTTCTCAGCATATTCCCAGCAAACATCTTTTTCTCGAACCACTACCAATCATTAATTAATTAACATAAAACTAATCAGCACATTTTACTTAATAAAATTAAACTACAAGATTTATAGGAATAATAATAAGGTTTAACTTACTGATTAATTAGAAAATGTTTCCGAGCCCAGCACGCCCGATTAAATAGAAAATGTTTCCGAGTCCAGCACGCCCACCTAGAGAGAAAGAGAGAAATTTTTTTAAAAATAAAATTTATATCAGCATTGGCTTGAATGATAACTGAAGTACCAATGCAATTAAGAGTAACGAATTAATCAAGGAATTCAAATCTATCAACAATACAAAGAAATGCATCAAATATTTGGATTAATATTCATCTTTCAATGCTCAACTTGTCTTCTAATTGATTAAAGTTCCTATTGGAAATCGGCTTTAATTTACACTTTTTTTTCTTTTTACAATATATGATTTTCCATTAAAGGAAAAAAATTAAAGTGAATTAGGATATCAGATTTTCCCTCATTTTCTGAGTAACCAAACAGAGTATTGAGTGAGGAAATCTTTTTTAAAGTTTTGAAACGAAAATTAATTTTAAATTAAAAAAGGGGGGGAGGGTAAAGAAATGAAGAAGAGAGATAAAGCGAGAAATAAGAGGGGGCTTACAGAGAGACAAGGGGAAGAGGCGAGTCGACGGAGAGATAAACGGAGGTTGCAGAGTTGGGATTTTTCTCTTTTCTTTTTTATTTATCGCGCGATATTTTGGACTTTGGTGATAATACTTAGGGTTTTATCAAGCTTTATTTTTCGCTTTCTCTCTCTGGTCTTTCTCTTTCCTGTGGCTTGCTGGTTTATCCTCTCTTTTCTCGTTTTACTTGATTTTTTCTGATGGTGCCTTTTTATTTTTCATTTTAGGCCTTTTTGTTCCTTTTAGGCGATATATCGTCGATACTGTGAACCACTCCTATCTTGACACGTCAGTACAAATTTTAAGTTAAAGCTGAAAACGACGCCGTTTCCTAAAATGGCTAGGAATAATAAAAAGTTGTAACGCTGGAAGCCACTCTTTTTATCAGAGCCTGGTTTCGATCCAGGGACCTGTGGGTTATGGGCCCACCACGCTTCCGCTGCGCCACTCTGATTTGTTGGAGATGCACTCATCCAAATATTATATATCCTATGCATACTAAACCATTCCACTTCAATGTGGTCCCCGTCCAAGACTGTTTACATGTCAGTTAGAGAGAGAAGGGCACAGACCTGAAGCAGAAAGCCACAAAAGGAATGATTATCCTACATTCCTTAAATTCGTCCCTATCTCCTTGTTCCACCCGGCCATATGACCCTGGTATAGTGTTTGTTTTTATGGTAAAATTGTATTTTATTTTTATTTTTTTATGAATTTAAATTGTTTTAATGTGCTGGTATTAAAATTAAATTTTAAAAAATAAAAAATATATTATTTTAATATATTTCAAAATAATATATATTCTAATCATACTAAACCATTCCAGTACTTCAATTTGATCCCGTCCAAGACTATGTTTACAGGTCAGGTAGAGAGAAGGGCACAGACCAGAAAGCCACAAAAGGAATGATATCTTACAATCCTTAAATTTGTCACTATCTCGTTGTTGCACCCGGCCATTCGATGATTATTTGTGTAGTTTTTGTTTTTGCGGACAAATTTTATTTTTGAGATTTTTTATTTTTAAATTGTTTTAATATATCGATATTAAAATTAAATTTAAAAAAATATTATTTAAATATATTTTTTAAAATATAAAAATATAACTTTTATCATAATATCAAAAAATAACCTACTAAAATACTATTATTGATTCCTTAATCTTTTGAACAGGATATATGTTCTTTTCATCACAAAGTGGAAAAGAGATGTTAGGCAATCAGAATCAAAGTTCATGTCCAAGCCTTTCGGATCTTTCTATTGACTTTTAACTAATTTATTTTGATTCCCTCCATTTTCAATCTCTTCCTTGCCCTAGCCCTCGTGTTCTCTTCTACTTGTCATCACAAGGCTCATGCTGCAGGCAGGCACGGGAGAAAGAGAAGTTGACCCAGATAGTGTATATATATATATATATATATAAAACCAGTCTAAAACAACAAATAATTAAAAAGAAATACATTTCGAGTTAGTCGTCTGGCCTGGAGTCTCGATGCGTTGTATCTATGCTTTTGGAATGGCAGAGATGGTGGATTTTGGTGATAGAACATATTAAATTAATCATTGTTATTTATATATTATTTAAACTTTTTTCTTTCTTTCAAAACTCATTGAGTGCGTAAATTATAACTTAATAAATTAAAATGTATTCAATAAAATTTAATTATAAATTAATGAGAAACTAGCCATATTCTCAGACTTTATTAATGGAAGATCTCATTTCTTGATGATTATTACAGAGTGTCAATCTTTTTTCAGATTATAATATATAATCATGAAAAATTTAAATAAGAGAAAAAATTAGATATCGATCCATGAAAAACTATATCTAAATTTATTTAATATTTATTTATTATTTATAGATAACAATTAAGGGAGAGAGAACAAGTCAAAGTGTTGAGGTATATATAATAATAATTAAACATTGTCAAGCATAATTATGTCACTCTCGTCTCTGTGGTAAGCAAGGCACTGAGGTCAATATTCTTCATGCATGCATGCTGTAATACTATAGGTTATTCTAATATCTTAGAGCACCTATCTCATTAGAAAATATAATTTTCTCATCATGTCAACAATTTACGTCTCGAGAAATTCAATTATTATTTATTGAATATTCTACGTCTTCTTCTTCTTGTTCTTATTCTGCAAGAAGAGGATTTTATGTATCAATTTCAGATGACTGAAATTCCAACTAGCGATCCCGGCAATGTCCCTTTTACCAGCGGTGAGTAGAAAAATTAAAAAATTAATTAAATTAAAAAAGTTAGAAAAAAATAATTAAAAAAATCGAATGGTAAAAAAACCCGATTAAAATTTTAAAAAAACTGACCGGTTCGGTTTCGGTTTTATAAACTCAGAACCAAAAAAACAAAACTGAACTGAACCCAAACAAAAAAACCAGAAAAAACAGAGCCAAACCGGAAAAATTAAGCCAAACCGGTTTGAACCGGTTTTTGTCCAAAAAAATCAAACCGAACCGAAACCGGTCGGTTTGAACCTGTTTCGGTTTTTTTATAAAAAAATTCGGTTTAATTACTTTTTTAATAAAAACCGAATCGAACCGAGAAACACCACCCCTGCCTCTCATCAACAAACATCAAATTACAGAAAGTCAAATATTCATAAATCCTTTATTTGCAACTTGAATTATTAATTAGTTTCTTTTATCAAATTATTGAAATAATTAAACTCAGTTTTCGTACGTGAATAATAAGTTTAAAAAGACAAAGAACCATAAAATAATAATATTTTTTTCCAAAGCACCTCACACATATTATCAATGGCTATTTAGCATATTAATTTTGTTTTCCCTTTACTTTTTAAATTAATTTTGGATTTAAGAGAGAATTCCAGCTTGAATTATCATCATTCTTTACACAAGCAAAAATATTATTTTATTTTTTTTAGTTTTCAGCTTTTTTTGGGTATATATTCTTATATGGAGTAACAACGATGAAATTTGGGTAAGAAGTGAATGCTTTTTTTTTTAATTGTAATTTGCTTTTTAAATTGTTTTTACTTGAAAAAATATAAAATTAAATTTTTAGATAATTTTAATATACTAATATTAAAAATAAAAAAAGTACTCTACACCATTATATATATATAAAAAACCGTTTGGAAACACGGTACAAACTTCATTTCTAAAAAATTTAATTTTTTTAATTAAAATTTAATATATTTTGGATTATTTTAATATATTGATATCAAAAATAATTTTTAAAACATAAAAAAATATTATTAATATATATATTTCAACAAAAAAAAAATTATTTAAAAAAACAATTAAAACTACACTATCAACCACTTTATAAAAAAAACGAAGTTTAATCGGAGAAGAATAGAGAAGGGCAGCTCTGACGTCGGTCTCGGTGCCTGCCCACATGGGATCTCTACAGTAAGGTCTCGAGAGCCAAGACAGCAAGGCGTGGTTTGGTGGTAGAGAAATAAATTGCAAGTGGGAGTCATTAAGTTGAATACTGTCATGTCTCGATCCAACAGCCACCATTGATTGGTGCTTCTTCTCCTTCATTGATCAACGTCAAGACAACGACTTCCAAAAAATTAACATTCAGTTTTTACGACTCCACGCCCGCAGCATACATTATTTTTAATCCCATGTGATAGATGCCCTAAAAATAAACAAGGAAATTATTTTCCACAATGTTTGTATTATAGACAGTTTCATGTCGAACCTTTATTTTTCATAACTGGGAGTTTTGGAGGTTGATGGCAAAAATTGGATTTTCTGCAAAAACAATTTTTTAAAAATAGATTTTAGGAATCCTAATTAAGCCAACGAGTTTATTACGAAGATATGTAGTAAATGAATATTAAATTCTAAAAATAAAAATATGTATTCTTTATTTATGTTTGATGAATGTTGAGAATAAATTGTAAGAAAATAAAGATTTTAAAGTTGAACCCTCTTTGTATTTATAACTTTTTTTTCTTTTTTTTTTGAGGAATTGTAAATCTTTTTTTCTTCATTTAAGTGGGAGAAGTACCCTTACAATCAACATTAATATTGATGATTAGTGTCTCTTTACACGACATTTAATATTAATCATATCACCTGCTTCATGAAAGATGATCGTATATCAGTCTGTACACAAAATTAATGTTGATGAGATCATCCCTTATAATCAACAATAATATTGATTTGACGTGGTGATGGCTCTTAGAGAACTTTTTGACCTAACAAGGAGTATGAGGATGATGACTCTAAATTCTCATTTCCAGTACTTGTTCATGAAAAAAAACCTGGATCGGAGGATGTTGGGTCTGACAAGGTGTCAGACCCATAAGCGCTTGGGCTTGACGCATATATAAACCCAGGAGAATTAGATTTGACAAGGCGCCATATCCACAAGTGTTTGGGCCTAGCATGTAGCCGAATCCAAAAAGATTGAGTCTAGCAAAGTGCTAGACCTTAGATGCTTGGGTCTGGTGCGTAGATAAGCCCAAGAGGGTTAGGTCTAGCAAGGTGTCAGCCCCATAGATGCTTGAGCCTAACACGTAGCTGAGTTCAAGAGGATTGAACCTGTCAAGATGTCAAACCCACATATGTTTGGCCCTAACACATAGACAAAAAGAAAGAGCGATATCTTTGTCTAACTTTTTTTATTTTGAGTCCGTTGTTGAACTTCTCTTTTGTTTTAGTTCCTTTTGGTCATGAATTTTTATAAAAAAATATCTTTTAATATAAAGTATGTTGATCAATCACCTTAACACACGAAATATTATTTTGGTTTTTGTGTTATAATCTGCAAGGCAACTCAAATTAACTTATACCCATCAAAAATGCATTATCTTTTCAAAAGATTGGTTCAATTGATAACAAGAATAGTACTCAGGAGAGGAGTCAAGTTTGTTTATCAAGTAAAAAAAAAAAGGGGGTAAAAGTTTAAATTTACTAGTTTTATGATAAAAACACCTTGTAAATTAAGAAAATTTACAAGGTTGGATTACTCATTTAATTTAAAAACCTTAGGTTGGATTCTTATCATTAGTTTTTTTTTCTTATGTTGAATGTGTTATCAAAATTTCTGTACTTTCATTTGCATTTTCGTTAATCTGTAACAATTCCAATTAATTATCATCCAAATGAAATCCCATGGAGTTAATTATGACATTTATGGATGGTTGATGCTAAAATAAATACCCTCTTGTGACTGTTGCAATTCTATGGGTGCCTTGATTTGCTGATGCCTTGGGAAGACATTAGCTTATAGCAAAGTAATACTAATCCTACGAGTGCCTTGATTAGATGCTTTTGGGCAGACAATAGGCTGCGTGCATGAACTGTGATTTTCTCTCGGCAGTGACTACTTTGTCGGATTTTGCCACTGCAAGAACAAAGCTAATTAAGGTTGGAGCAAGTGGGAATCACACTTGATCCAATAAATAAGTTGTAACTTGTAAAGAGCTTTCGTAACGTATTGTTTGTACTCATTTCGATCAATTCTATATATTTTTAAATTAATTATTATGTAAATTTTTAGTGATTTTGAAGTGATTCAAATTCGTAATTATTGAGATGCAAACCCAAAATCTGATCAGTTAAAATATCCTTAAAGTTATTTTTTTTTATTTTTAAATTAATTTAATGTAATGATATAAAAATTATAATTTTAATGTAGTTTTTTTTTTTAAAACAATCATTATCATGAAACCAAATAGATATATGCAAATTTATCACATGCCTCCCTTTAATTTTGACTCACTGACCTTACAACACCCGTTTGGGTGAAGACCATATAGAAATGGTAGCTACCGAATTGGTTGCTTGACATTATTCTGAAATATTGAGGATTAAATTTTTATTGGTGATTGATGAGGAATGGAATGGGATATATGTTGTATCCCCAGCATACCCAATCCTTGCTTACAAAGATTTTTCGACTCCTTACCTTAGTAATATAGTTGCCACACATGGTATGAGATTTATCTTGAAAAATATCCTAGTAATTGAGTCATGGGAGACTTGATATGGGTCTAACTTAAAAAAAAAAAATGGTTCCGGATTTTTTTAAAAGAAAAATCTTGTTTTTTAATCGATTAGGTTTGGAAGGGTTTGTCTTGATCAAACTGGTATATTATCTAAATCTAACCATATTATTGTTAAAATCAATTTAAATTATATTCTAGCTCGAATCAAACTCTAAACGAAGACTTTGAGTTTTTTTTGTTTTAAAAATGTTTTTTTAAAAAATAATTTTTTTCTTTAATTTTTTTCTATTTTTAGATCATTTTGATATGTTAATGTTAAAAATAAATTAAAAAATATTATTTCGATATATTTTCAAGCGAAAAATATTTTAAAAATAAATTATAATCACAATACCAAACGGCTCTTCATTGGGTGGGTAGTGTTTGATATAATTTCAAAACATCAAAAAACTTTATTTAAAGAAAAACAAATCATCCGGAAAACAAAATATGTCTAAGGCCATGTTTGTTTCTCGGAATTCACTTTCCGGGAAACCACTTTCTAAACTTTCCTGTGTTTGTTTGCCATTAGAAAAGTTGGTCAACGGAAAACACTTTCCAGTCAAAGAAAATTTAGTTTGGTTTCTAGGAAAATGTTTTTTCTTTTGGCTGTGTTTGTTTTCCGGAAAGTGGTTTCCAAGAAACTACTTTCCAAACTTTTTTGTGTTTATTTGCCATTAGAAAAGTTGGTCAACGGAAAACACTTTCCAGTCAAAGAAAAATTTGGCTTGGTTTTCAGGAAAGTGTTTTCCTGAAAAATTTGGGCGGAAAACACTTTTTGGAAGTTGTGAAAAATTTAGAAATGTCATTATTTGTTGATTATATATCAAATTTGATCCTCAAACTTTTGATTGTTATATATAATTTGTTTTGAATATTTATTTTTCAATTCCATCTCTTAAAATTTAATTTTTATATTAATTTTGGTTCTTATTTTTATAATTGCTACTTGCTTTTTTCTTATTATTTTTTTATTGAAATTTTTTATCTATCAAATTTGTTTCTCATTCTTTTGATTGTTACTTATTTTATTTGAAATAATTTATGAAATGTTAATTATTATTATTTTAATTTCTTCACCTTTTATTTTTTTTAATTTTTTAGATTTGATCTCTATTATTTTGATTATTATTTATTTTATTTGAGATAATTTATGAAATTATATTTTTTTTAATTTCATTCTCATTCAACTTTTTAATTTGTAAGATTTGTTCCTTATTATTTTAATAAACTTGAGAAAAATAAAACATTAATAAGTTATTGTCCAGCTCATTTTCCATTACATAACCAAACACTGGAAAGTGTTTTCCAATTTATTTTTCATTATACTACCAAACATCGGAAAATACTTTTCCGGAATTCACTTTCCCAGAATTCACTTTTCCTAGAATTTATTTAAAAAAAAAACTACTTTCCAGCAAACAAACAGGATCTTAATGTATTGAGCCAAATCTACATGACGAGGCTATCCAAGAGTAGGAGGTGACCGTAACTTGAATATCACATGCACACCTCTTCTCTTACCAACCTATATATATATATATATATATATATATATATATAAAAGTGGGATAAAAGAGTTAATAAAAACAGGCAGATAGATGTGATTTATTGTTCATATTCTATGATCCAACCAAGCGAGTTCGATGGGATTATTGATAGGTAGCTCTGAAATTACATCAAGGAAATAAATGTCACTCCCACATTGGTTTAAACTTTTAATGACATTTTGAGTGGATTTAAGTCTCTTTTATCTCAATTCAAAATACATTTTATCCAATTCAAGCAATGATGATGATATAGGGTTTGTTTATATTTGTGCTTCAATTTAAAAGTATTTTTTTATGGTGTTAATATACGAATATTAAAATCTAATAAAAATTATTTTAATTAAAAATTACTTATACAAAAATATCTTACACCGCTTTACCAAAATAAACTAATTAGAATGAAACCCATGTTTTATAGTAAAAGCCATAAAAAATCAAAGGATGAGCGGTAATAATTTTAGACTCACGGGCGATCTTCTCTCATGGCAAGAAATGCTGCCCTGGACCCTCTTTTATTTATTAAAAAAAAAAAAAGCATATAGTAAAAGTCCTTAAATGTGACGCACCTCTCACCGCCCATTCAATTGTTACAGCTTTGTTTATACATTTTCCATGGTCAGCAATTTCTTTCTTATAGGAAGAAGCATCCATGGCGGATTAATTTGGATGAGAGGTGAGGTATCCTTTGGCCCACAAGTTAGGTATATAACATTTAATCTACAAATATATAATACACAACTATATAATTAGATTAATACCATAGCAAGTAGTCCCCGAGCTGTTTTACAATTGATATGTAGATTTACTTTACATATAATTATTTAGGTTGATGGTTTGTATTTTTAAAATATTTTTTTACAATTAATTATTTCTTTATTTTTGGGATATATATATATATATATATATATAAATTTTATTATATATATTGATAGATAGATATATACAAAAATAGTTCAAATTCTATATATTCACGTGCATTTATCACATATATTAAAAAAAACTTTATTTATCAAATTCTATTTAACTATTTAGGTGGTGATCCAATGATAAAAGTTTAGGACTAAAAGATTTGTTCTCTCTGTAGGCTCAGGTTTGAGCCCTATGATTGCTCATATGATGGTTATTAGAGGCTTACATAGTCATTAACTTCAAGGCTCATGGAATTAGTCGAGGTACGCGTAAACTGGTCCGAACATCAACGTTAAACTAAAAAAAAAAAAGAATACCACGACATGAAAAGGAGAGGCGGGAGAGAGAGAGAGAGTAACAGTATAGTAATGGTAGTAGTTCGGTACGGTTAGGTTAGGGTTATGAGTTATTATTAGCATATAATGCATCCTTCTAATACGTTGTCTCTCTTTGTCTCCACATGCACCCTCCTGTTCGTGCGCATGGACTTTGCTTTCTCCATGATTATATAATTAGTTTCTTGCATGTGATGCTGCTATCTCAAGCAAAAACAGCTCATATTCATCAATCTTCTCCATCATTAATAATCATCATCATTTATCATTGTCGTCTAGTACTTTTCCAACCTTTTCTTTCCTTCCCTTTGTCTGATTTCTCGAGAATGTACGTACCTGGTTCTGTGTCTTCTTCTTCTTCTGCTGCTTCTTAACATTGAATGTTCATGGGGATTGTTAAGACTGTTTCACGGGAAAGATAGAGGGACTAGTAGCTAAGCTGTTGCTTGCGGATGTGGTGGATCTTTAGCTAAGTTTTGAAGTGTTCTTCATCCAATCAGTAAGTTTTGTTTCTTTAGAATTGAACCCTTTTGTATATCTTGCTTTCTTTCTGTTTTTAGCTCTTTGCTGCTGCCTGCTTGGTTTATGAGAAAAAGAAAATGAAGGAAAGCAAAATAAAATGACAAGGAAAGTTGTGCTAGGCTCAAAATGTAATATTGCTCAAGTATAGGATTCAGAATTTTGAAATCCTGTTCTATGTACTCACACTTTCTCAGTAACCAAAGATGTTCGGTAAAAGAGAGCTGCAAAAGTCAATAAAGAACCAACACAGTATCTGGTACGTTTCCTAATCATGCTCTAGCAACTAATTTTGACTAAATGTGTCCTAATAGTAAAAGTCAGAGTTGTTAGTCATCCTTTTTCTAGATAACTTGTAAGAAATTCATCCACTTCATAACGAAAACAAGCATATCTGTTCCTGTTTCTAATTCTGATCCATCTTTAACTACATTCATGTAGATGTTCCAAGATTTGTGAAGAAACTTTGCTGTTCATCTGCAGATTTGTTCAACTGTTTGTTACTGAGAGAAAATGAACATGAAAAGAGGTCTGCTGTTCATTTTCTCAGCATTCCCCTTCTTTGGAGAAGTTCTCTTGTCAATCACTGCTGACCCAGTTGATGATAAACAAGCTTTATTGGATTTCCTTCACAATATTCATCACTCTCACCCTGTCAATTGGCATGAGAATACTTCTGTGTGCAATAGCTGGACAGGTGTGTCCTGTAGCAATGATAACTCTAGAGTTACAGCCCTCAGGTTGCCTGGAGTCGGTTTTCGTGGCCCAATTCCACCCAACACTCTTAGTCGTTTGTCAGCAATTCAGATCCTAAGCCTCAGATCTAACGGTATATCAGGTTCTTTCCCTTATGATGAATTCTCCAAGCTCAGAAACTTAACTATCCTTTTTCTTCAATCCAACAACTTCTCTGGCCCATTGCCTTCAGATTTCTCAATTTGGAATTATCTCACTATTCTTAATCTTTCCAATAATGGCTTCAATGGGAGAATTCCACCTTCAATATCAAATTTGACTCACCTCACAGCTTTGAGCCTTGCTAACAACTCCCTTTCAGGCAATATTCCTGATATAAATGTTCCTAGTTTACAACATCTAGATTTAACCAACAACAATTTTACAGGAAGTTTGCCTAAGTCTCTTCAAAGATTTCCAAGTTCTGCATTTTCTGGTAACAATCTTTCATCAGAAAATGCCCTTCCCCCTGCTCTTCCAATTCATCCACCAAGTTCCCAACCATCAAAAAAATCCTCAAAATTAAGTGAACCTGCAATATTGGCGATTGCTATTGGTGGCTGTGTACTGGGATTTGTGGTTCTTGCTTTTATGATTGTTGTTTGCCACTCTAAGAAACAAAGGGAAGGTGGGTTAGCAACAAAGAACAAAGAGGTGTCTTTGAAGAAAACAGCTTCAAAGAGCCAAGAGCAGAACAACAGGCTATTCTTTTTCGAGCATTGTAGTCTTGCATTTGACTTGGAGGACTTGTTGAGAGCATCTGCAGAGGTTCTTGGTAAGGGAACGTTTGGGATAGCTTATAAGGCCGCACTCGAGGAGGCAACCACAGTGGTGGTGAAGAGGTTGAAGGAAGTGGCTGTGCCAAAAAAGGAGTTTGAGCAGCAAATGATTGCCGTTGGGAGTATTAGGCATGTGAATGTGTCTCCATTAAGGGCGTATTACTATTCCAAGGATGAGAGACTAATGGTCTATGACTTCTATGAAGAGGGCAGTGTGTCTGCAATGCTACATGGTATGTCAAAAACCTTTTCAGTGATACATTCTGTTATGCAGCTTTCAGGGATGTTGCTGACCATAGAAAATGAATCTTATACTTTGCAGTTAAGAGAGGGGAGGGCCATACTCCTATGGACTGGGAAACAAGGCTGAAAATTGCAATTGGTGCAGCAAGGGGCATTGCTCATATCCACACACAGAATGGTGGCAAACTTGTCCATGGAAACATAAAATCCTCAAACATTTTCCTCAATTCCCAAGGATATGGCTGCGTATCAGATATCGGTTTGGCATCATTGATGAGCCCAATGCCCCCACCAGTAATGAGGGCTGCAGGCTATCGTGCCCCAGAAGTAACAGACACCAGGAAAGCAACCCATGCATCTGATGTCTACAGTTATGGGGTTTTTCTGCTTGAGCTTCTCACTGGAAAATCCCCCATGCATACCACAGGTGGTGATGAGGTTGTTCACTTGGTGAGGTGGGTGAATTCTGTGGTAAGAGAAGAGTGGACTGCTGAAGTATTTGATTTGGAGCTGTTAAGGTATCCTAATATTGAGGAGGAAATGGTGGAGATGCTACAGATAGGACTGTCTTGTGTAGTGAGGATGCCAGAGCAGAGACCCAAAATGCCTGATGTGGTGAAAATGGTGGAGGAAATTCGGCAAGTAAGTACCGAAAACCCACCATCCTCTGACAGTAAACTAGAAATTTCAGTTGCAACCCCATCACCACAAGCAGCTGAAGTAGGTTCTACCTCTTCTGTTCAATAGTGAGATTGTTTCTTCCTGCTATTAGTTGTTGTAATACAATTTTTTCTTTAATTTTTTGAATTGGGCAGTTGGTTTGGGTTAATTGAGTTTATTTGCTGTATATCTTTATATTTCTGTGACAAATTATGTCATGAAGTTAGTTTAACTACCCACTTCAAGCCTCCAACTGTAGGCGAAGACAAGTTGGGTTCTCTTCTGTTGTATTATTTAGTCAGGACTTCGATGTTATGCCTACGAATCTGTAATTTTTGCAGCATAATGTAACTCGATCTCTCTCTGTATTTTGAAATGGATGGGTTCAGGATCATTGACTTGTGGCTCAACATTAGTGCATTATGTGCCAAAACCTACCTAATCAATGACATCGAGCCATATTAACTGCCCCTTTAAATATATTTGGATGGACCTAGCTAGGTGCTTTCAAGAATCATGACCAGGTGCATTTACTCTCTTAATCTTCGGTCCTAGGCAGATTAATATAAGAAGAATACAAGACAAGTTTCCTTTAAAGAAACTAGCTATTGATGATTGACTGGTTGATCCATTCGAGGGGGATTCAGTTATCGAGTCAATGACATGGCTATTAGGGCATGTTCATGCACTCAGCTGAGCAATCACCACCTTAATGTGGCCGGCTGCAACAGCCTGCCTTCTCGGCATAAGCGTTTCTGAAGATATGTTAGAACTGACCCAATCCATGCACAACCAAGATCCGCTGGATGGCATTCAATTTTCAAGGGAAACTGGGATTGAAGTAGCTGACAAATTCGAAAGAACATCCCAAACTTCTGTTCTAAAATTGGGAAATCATAATACAACATGAACGGGGATTAAATGTTATATGACACCGACACTTGATGAACAGAATTCAGTGTTTGTAGTACCAATGTATATCGCAAATTATATTGCTTTTTAACATCCAAAATAATCTCATTTCATACAAATGAAACCATTTTCAGAAAGAAAAAATTACAGTTCATTTACTATAGAGATTACACAGAAAAAATCAACATAAAAAAAAAATAGCAACCCTGATGCTGTGAGGATCCTCTCAACGCAATGGGCCAGTAACCTTCCCACTTTACAATGAACAGTGCGAATCTCCTGCATGGTTTATAAACATATAAGAACATTCGTGGACTGCTACTCACTTCCTTGTGATTCTGGTTTTTACAGCACCTGAAATATGCATACAAAGAGATGTGAACAGAAGGCTTCACGAGCACAGGCAACTGATTTAACCAGATTACACTGTGATAGTGGTATAACTGTATGGCAGGTGTAATAGATGGAGCAGTTATCTTATAAAATCACAAACAGTTTTGAGATTATAGAAACTCGGACCTTCAACTTCCTCAAACTCAATTACTTTTACCAATTCAGCATCCGCATTGTACTCAAAGCTGCGAAAGTCAACAAATTTCAAAAGTGTCAGTTTGCAAGGAATGGGGAAAAGAACTAATTGGTAGCCTTCCTAACACTGGTCTTTAAGCAAATATCATCTTTGAGGATATTTTATGACTTGCGTACACAATAAGACCAAAGCACTATCATCCACAACATTATTAGTTGTTCTCTTCCTCTAAAATAAGTCAGGATACCTTGCTTCAGAAATCAATGGCATATGCATTGTATAGAAGCTAACACCAAAATTCCTACATGTTCAAGTGCAGTGTATCTATCACAACAAACCAAAATCTGGATGTAGCATGGATAAAAGGATCATATAATAACTATCCTTCAATAAAGTACCTATTTAGGATCATCCAAGAAAGCAAAGGAAAATAAAAACATTGAATACTAATGCAAGAACAGTGAAAGATATAAGATATCAGTTCAATCATTTTACCTATTGGAAAAAGCCACCTCAAGTTCATAGTCAGAAGCGCTCCTGGTAGCTTCAACTAACACAGTAACTATTTCAGTCTTTCGAGTACTAGCCATAAGAAGATCATACTCTGTTGGAATAATAATTGCAAAGAAATTATCACTCAATTCACTCAAACATATCTTTTCTACAGCTGCCAGAGCTATCCGTCGTTTAAGAGCATTAATCTCTGGGTCAATAATGTAAATGGCAAAGTCAGTTATTAACAATATGCGTCGTTTCATCTTCCCTGAACCTGTGAATTTCAAAACTTTATCGGCAAAGAGGACCTGCTTGTCACCTGCAAAAATAAAAAAGAAGCAAGTTTAAAGATATATTAAGCAAGGAAGAGTATTTAAACTTATATCAAATTAACAAGCTAACTCTTCCCTGAACTCTAAGACGATCTTTAGTCTAAGCGGGCTAGGAGGTGCTACATGGAGGGGGGGATTGTTGTTTAAAGGACATTTCTCCATGTCAAATCATGAGCATGTTTCTTTTATTCCGGAATCAACGTGTACTACTTTGTCTTGGTTTCAGGGGGTTGAAGGACTTAAGTTTATCATAAATGCTAACACCATGCCTGTTTCAGGTCAGTGCACTGATCAGATGCAGCACCCTTAGCTGCCTATTCCTCCCCACCCTATTCAAACATAAATGAATTGTAATTTGGTACTGTCTCTAACCAAATGGTATATTCTAACATTAAGGAAAACACAAATGCACACCACACTTACGACTATTTTCTAATTTTTTTTCTATTATAAAAATATATAATGAAATATAAAGATTTCCATGAAAAAATGTTTATAAAAAAATCTCTTGGAAAAGGAGAATTTCAATAAACCCCAAAACTAGCAAGTTTTCACGTTATAAGCTGCAGGGAACAATTTAAACAATGAAAAAGTTAAGACCGTTCTTCAATCTAAGAATTTCCAACATTCGGAAAACATTCTTTCAAAGTTAACAAGACAATCCTGTTTCAACAAAATTTGTCACTATTTTGACACTTACAACTACTTGCCTGCTTCTTCTTCTTCTTCTTCTTCTTCTTCTTCTTTTTTTTTTTATCTAAAGCAAAACCACGATCTGGTGTAGAAATTCAGCAATAATTTCAATTGAATTATTTCTCAAGCACCAATTCCTAGTATAGAAAATTAGAAACCAAACAATACTATTCAACATGGTTAATTTCTAAACTATACATATTTTGCGTTCTCTAACCATACAGAATCAGCATGAAAAACAGAAAGACCAAAGCAAATAAAAAAAATTCAAAAAACACATAAAATAATCACAAACCCACATGCCATTTACAAAGCAAGACCTCTAAAACCACTTTAAACAAACTAGTACCAAAAAATAATCAATACCCAGAAATCAATTATAAATAAAAAACAGAAAAATGCCCGGAAAAATTAAGAGAATTTGAAAGAGGCTGACTGACCTTGCTTCAGCAAAATCTTCATCAAATAAGAATGAGAAGGAACATCAAGATAATCCCCTTTAATATCTCTATGACGAGATGCTTTTCTTCGAACTTTAACACCCATGAATGGTTCTTGATCGTCACTCACATTGTTCTGTGTTGTTATTAATCGCGCTACTCCGTTGTTATTACTATCGTCTCCTTCTTCTCCATCGACACGTTCTTCTACGTTGTCGTATTTGGGGAGCTGTAAATCGGGGACTTGGACTCGCCGGTTGTATCGGTTCATGTTGTGATCGGTGAGTTTTGGGGGATGGTGAGTGACGGCGGTGGTTAAGTTGGTCCGGGTTGATTGGTGGGCAGCATGTGCCTTTGGCCTTAATTTCACGCTAGCCAATGTCAATTATTGGTTGGGTTGGGTATTTTATTAGGCCTTCTTAATAATAATAATAATAAATAAATAAATAAGAGAGAATAAATAAATAAAAGGCCTTTTACATTTTAACTATTTTTTAAAAATAAAATATTTAGATGCACCCGGAGATATAGTTTAGAGTTGAGGATGCGGCAATAAAAACGATTTCATAGTGTATATAAATAATGGTTATGATTATAATGCATTAACAAGTTTTAATAATTTTTAATATTACATCATTGTTTAAAATAAAATTTTAAATATATATAATAGTAGCATTTCTATTTATAGTTATTAAATTCCCCCCCCCCTCATGAATTGTCTAAGAAAAATTAAAAATCAAAATATAATTTTAATCAAGCTTTCAATTGAAATGTATAAAATATTAACTCAATCAAACTTGATTAATCTAGTAGAGTTTTTAATAGTCTAAACTTAATTAGATCATTGTTATTTTTATTTTTTAAAATAATATTATTTTAATAAAAACAAATAACCCATTTTAATTTGATGATTTTTAAGTCAACCCATTTATCTAAAAATTTTTTTAAATTAATTCTTAACCATGTATAAATATAAAAAATAAATTTGAAATGAAAAAAATCTAAAATTTAATTTAAAATTACTTTATAATAATCATCATTATTACATGAATGGTAACCTTTAAAATTTGACTGGTTTTATTTAAGTTAATTTATAGTTTGATAAATCTTTTATTCCATGTTGAAGAGGTAATTTATTTTTTATTTTAAAAATAATAATTCTACAAAAATCATTAAGAAATAAAATTGAGTTCTTCATGTTATTTTATCATATTTCAAATAAAAATAAATATTTTAATAAGAAAATGTTTTATTCATATATCACATATTAATTGAAAATCAATCTATCTATCTACTTATTTTTATTCAGGAGGAAATTGAGTCAATTTTCATTTGGAAAAAAAAATTGCACTTTCCAAATATAAAATGATTACAAACTCATTACTCTTCGTTGTTTGTTAAGGAAATAAATGCCAGATGATGTCATATTACTGTCAACCAGTCATCAACTCATTAACGAGTTGATGAGTTGATAACCTGAGTCGAGCCAACCGCGAAAGAGCTGGTCCAGCTACGCGTCTAGTGTGTGCTCCGTTGAAGCCGCCCTCGCCAAAGACCAAAGCTAACGACACGGCGCGGGCAAGAATATTCAACTTCATCCAGAGAAAACGCTTAACGACGCCGTAATGGAGACAGGGAATTTCTATCCGCTGATTTTTCGCCCCTATCCATGCATTTTCAAACAGTAACAAATAACATTGACCACCACCACCAAATATTTGAAATAAAAGGAAACTACAGTTGAGTCCTTTAAGTATCATATAGTTTTCAAATAAGTCCTCAAACTGTAGATTCGTACCATTTTATAGTTTAATTTATTAAATAATCATAGTTATTACCATAAGTCTTCTAAATATTTTCAGTATAAGAAAACTTTGATGAAAGGCTAGCTCATCCAAAGTTTTTTATTATTTTTTTCTTAGAAATTTGGATCGTTGTTAAGTTTTTCTAAACCAAATGTAATTAAAAACTAATCATCAATTTAATTACCAATGAATTGGGGTTAATTAGTAGGAACCATTTCTTTGATGACTGATATAAAATATTCCTGAAATTTAGAGCACCGACGTAGACCAACCATCCAAAAAAGAAGAAAAAAGCAAAGATTATATTATATATTACTTTCGGCGAAAATACTAAAAGTAGAATGCTTGCAAGGTAACGGACAAAAAACGCGAAGCATAGAATGAGTGTTTGCTTCTATTTTTCTTTTAATGTTTTTTTAAAATATATTTAATTTAAAAAAATATTAATTTTATATTTTTTTTATAGTTTTAATGTATATGTAAAAATAATTTTTTTATTTTAATATATTTTCAAACTTAAATTTATTTTAAATACTATCTTTTAATATATTTAAATTAAAAGATAGTTAAATTATTTTTTTATAGTTTTACCGGACAAAAAACGCGAAGCATACATATATATATATATATATTTATTTATTTATTTTAATATATTTTTTATTATTTTAAAATCATTTTAATATAATAATATTAAAAATAAATTTTAAAAATTAAAAAAAAATATTATTTTAATATATTTTTAAATATAAAATATTTTTTAAAAAAACTAATACCGCCTTTCACCAGCATCCCATTTACAAAAAAATGGAAAGAAACAGAACCATCCAATCACAAATGTCGACACCTTATTGTTAATTAATTTTTAAAAAAAGACGGTCCACCAATTTATAATAATATAAAGTTCTCACCTTACAGATTCCCTAATTTCACTCTTTCTTTTCTCTTTTTTCTTCTCCCCACCCTCCATTCCCCTCCCTCTATCTCATCAAACAAATCTCGTAAAAAATTGAAGCCGTTAATTTCCAGAAGGAGAGGAGAGATCCGGTACGTCTTTCTCGAATTGTGTTCTTGTTTGAGAGGATTGATCTGGAGAGAGAGAGAGAGAGTTGTCGATGTCGATGTTGATTTTTTTTTTTTTTTTTTTTTGCAGGTTAAGTAGAAGATAAGATGGCATCGAAACGGATCTTGAAGGAATTGAAAGATTTACAGAAGGATCCTCCTACTTCATGCAGTGCCGGTATTATGACTTTTTTTGTTTTTAATTTTTTTCCGATTTGTTTGACTTCATTTCTTAATAGTTTTTTTAGTGTTGCGGTTGATCTGTGCCGGTATTATTTTTTTCGTTTTTTTGGTTGGAATTGATAATGATTTCGTTGAAAATCTAAGGATGCATGCAGTTGAATAATACCGGCGATGATTAACTCTGATCGATAATTTTCTTTGTAAAAATTAAAATTCGATATTTTTAAGGGAAAGCGTAAAACAATATTGAATTTTTTTTGTTAATTTTTAAAAATTATAGTTCAAAAACTTGTATATTCTGATCACAGGGTGTATTATTTTAGGTTAATTTTTTTTTAAGAAATTATTGTTATCCTGGCTATTCTTAATAATGGTAGGGGGTATGTATGCTGAATGAAAAGTTATTTTTTTCATGATTATTTTATTTAATGTTGTTTACTTGATGTGCTTGCTTTAATTATGGGAATGTTGCAGGTCCCGTTGCTGAAGACATGTTCCATTGGCAAGCAACAATTATGGGTCCTCCGGATAGTCCTTATGCTGGCGGTGTTTTCCTAGTTACTATTCATTTTCCTCCAGATTATCCATTTAAGCCTCCCAAGGTAAGTTTTTACTCTATACAAGCTTAACTTTTATTGTTCTGAATTATTTGAAAGTTTTGTCGAATGCTAATAATATGCAGGTTTGTGTGAAGTAAGAAGTATCAAACAGATTTTTTAAAAATTCTATCTATATGTATTTTTCTTGAATGCTTTGTATGTGTATATCATTACCTATATTGTCTGCTTAAGTATTGCGAGTTGCAAGCTGATTTTGCAGACTTTCCCAGGTCATATGACTTTTGCTAACCCAGAGTATGTACATACACTAGTTAACCTAATGGAGGAATCTTTATGTATATGCCCTGATGAGGGAATAAGTTCTTTACTTGACAACAAAATAAAGTGGATGCATATTTAATATACATCAAACTTCTGGCGCTTGTAAACTTGCATTTTCCATACCCTTTTCTTAATTCATATTGTCAAAGAATCATGCTTGTAGTTCCACTGTCACCAAGGCCTCCTTCTGGCAGAGGCCTTAGGTTTGAGCCTCTCTTTTGTAACAAAGAAAAAGGTGTCATGATGTCATGGAGCATCTCCATGTTTCCTCCCATTCTTTTTTTCCCCTCACCTCTTGCCCAATTCACAACAAGAATGAAGGGAGATTAGTATGGATGTTGAATTTATTCTCATCAGAAGTTGATTTATTTCAACATGAAGGCGTCTCATCTGTGAATATGTGCAATAGGTCGAGCTTTTATTAGTCTTATGCTGTTTCCAAATCAGCAGAATTGGAAGAAATATAGGGGGCTATATGAAGTATAAAGTATAAGCATGCAAACCTGATTTCACAATATAAGCATGAGGCTGTTTGATAGGATTCAATGCTATGCCAGGTCCTGATACAATATGAGCTAAGATGTGAAGATATGTTAAATGATGCAGCTCTTGCATCTAAGGCTTGTGTATCAAACATCAACTTTTGGTAAGGATTTTAGAATAAGAATATGCTTTATTTCTTAATTGCACAAGAAGAAATTATAGCATTAATGAGGGTATGTTGCTAAAGCTCAAATCAGCTAAAGATGAAATAAATGGTATTGCATGAAAGGCTGAAGATATAAACTGCCCTGATTGAATGGTTCCGCCTCTGCTTGCCCTCTTGCCATGCACAATATAAGAATTTATTAGTCAATTTGTTTGTTTGGTGAATTAACCACGGTAATTTATGAGATTTCATTCATTGGTATTTGCCGAGTAGTTTTAGCTGTTCTCTTTTTGTGAATGCCTCATTGTATTCTTGGTGTGATGCTTCTGCATCTCATCGTGTACTATTTATGGCACTCCTGCACATTTGGTCGAGAATTCAATCTCAAAAGCAGTTCTCTTTTTGTGCGTGTGATTTCATTATGTGTATGTATCTTGCAGGTAGCATTCCGAACAAAGGTATTCCACCCAAATATAAATAGCAATGGCAGCATTTGCCTGGACATTTTGAAGGAGCAATGGAGCCCGGCTCTAACCATATCCAAGGTTCTTATTCTATAATCATCAAATCATTTATGTTGGAGTTGAGAAAAAAAATGCTGTTGATTACTTAAATGGATTTGTGACAGTCCAGCATCTTTTTTGTGTTGGGAAGGGACTAAGTGGTTCATTTTCGTATAACCATTCTTGATGTGTTGATGAACCGAATCGTTCATTGCAACATATAGAGCTAATTTAGATCTCAGCAGCCCTCCTTTTCTTTCCCCTGATTTCTGAGAGTTCACCTTTCTGCAGAAAAGATATTTAGGACTCTAAAACTGTGCCGCCCTTGCCCTGGTCTGTCATCTGTGGGGTTCATCATTTAAAAGGGCCCTGGCGCCCTTTTTCCTTTCCAACAGGAAAGGGGGGCAGCCGCTATTCTTAGTGATATTGGGCTTCGTTATAAGTTGATGACATATTGTTTATTCATCAGCCATCTGCAGCTCTCTTTTCTCCCTTTTAAATGGGCTATTTTTAATTCGCTATCGTATTGCAGGCTGACTTTTGAATTGCTAGTTATCATTGGTGATCAAGTAAACAAGCTCTGTTTCCATTTGTAGGTATTGCTCTCCATCTGCTCTTTGCTGACGGACCCAAACCCCGACGATCCATTGGTGCCTGAGATTGCTCATATGTACAAGACCGACAGGAACAAGTATGAGACCACTGCAAGAAGCTGGACCCAGAAGTATGCTATGGGCTAAGGGCTAAATGACCTGTGGTGTGTGCAATGGAGGGCCCTTTTTCTTCTTTTCTTTCTCCTAAAGTTCTATTTATCGATGTATGTTGGTCAATCTAAACGGGTGAAACTGGCCCATTCAGGTATGTTTCTTTCCATTGTTGTATGGATTAATTTGACCCTCGATGAAATGTCTCTAATTCAGTATGTCACCATGTAACTTCTAAATCTTATTGGGTTCTCCTGTTTGTATGAGCAATTCCTTTCTTCACGTGTATTTTCTAGAAAAGCAAGTGTTTTCTGTTCAATTTAGTTTTTTTTTTTTAAATAAAAATTATTACGACTCATGGTCAAGTCATTTACTCACCTGGAAATAACCTTTGCTTTTTAATCAAAAGGTTGTCGAGTCAATTTTGTTTTAATCAAAAGTTAAATTTAATACATTAATCTTGACTACACTACATCAAAAAATTGTGTTAAGTCGATTTTTGATAAACACACTTCTTAACTCACTCTCTGCACGAGTTTTGATAAATGACATTCTAATTGCGATTCTGATTTCAAATTATTTGCAACAAGAAGTTAGTGAGGGTCTTTATTAATCTTTCGTTTAAGAACAGAAGTCAATTAATAGTTTTGTAAGCACAAGCATCCCAATATTGAAAGAAAATATGAGGAAGGGGTGTTTGTTTGTTTTTTAAAGTGTTTTTATGTTTAGAAATATAATAAAATAATTTTTTTTTAAAAAAAATTATTTTTGATATTAGTATGCTAAAATGATTTGATAAAAAAAATACTAAAAAAGTTAATTTAAAATAAAGATTTTTTTTTTTGAAAAAGAACTGTAGTTTCAGACCTGAGACATGACCACAAATGTCGATGTAATGCCTTGATCTCCTAAAAAGAAAACGTCCTAAGAATATTACTTTAGCAACCCTCCATTAAATATGACCAGAATGTGTGCAATTAACAAATCGTGAAGCAAAAATGATAAAAATGCTATCTCGTTAGTGATTGAAGGAGAAAGAGCGGAGCACAGAGACAATGGCTAGAGATGAAGAACAACTCCACCCTAATCCTTCCCTTCCTCATGTCCACTGCTCTCTTTTCCCGCTACTTCACCCTAATCTAACGAGTTGAACAGTTCTCGTCGGTGCATCCACGTTCATATTCTTTACCGGAGCCAAGAACTAGCAATTTAACTTTTTCATCCGTGACATTCTGGCTCCTTGAATGATTCTCTATTTTAACTTTGTGAACTGTGCTCTCGCTACATGTAGCAAGCACTATAGCACTCTGTTGATGGGGAGGTGAAGCATTGGAAAACGAGGTGCGAAAAAAGGAAAAGAGTGGAGGAGGCTAAACAAAAACACAAGCAATCAATCAAAGAAAGGAAGGCACATATCGAAAACCCAAAACCCAATTTGCATTAGGAAATTGCTTTTTCTCTCCTCTCTAAGTATGGATTACTGTTGTTGATTTTTATTGTATGCGTGGGTTACTTGAAGAAGCTAACCAACAATTTGATAAAATGATTGAGAGAGATTTGGTTTGGTGGAATACAATGATATTTGGTAGAGGTGTTCACGGTTCGGTTCGGTTTGGTTTAGACTTCAAAAACCAACCGAACTGAGTTATATTAATTTTGTGAAATATTAACTGAACCGGACTGAAATCCTGTTCAAATTGAACAATATTTAACTATTTATACCCTTCTTAATTTGTATAGCTTTGGTTTTTTGTTGGTCCGATTCGGTTTGTCGGTTTCAGTTTTAAAATCAAAATCGAACCGGACCTGTTAGAATTTATGGTTTTAAAAATCAGTTTAATCCATTTTTTTATCTTAGTCCGGTTCTTTCAATCAATTTTTCTTTGGTTTTCTTGGTTAATTGATTTTTTAAAACACTCCTAATATCTAGGTTCGTGGGATGTGGTTTTCATGAGGCAATCGAGTTGTCTAGAAAGATGGAAAGTGAGGGTTTTGAACTAAATTCACCTACTTTTGTTGCACTGATCTTGGCAAGTGAGGGGTCATTCACATCCTTTTTTTTATTTTATTTTTTCTTTGATTAAAACCGATGAAAATCCTAGATTAATCATGGGTAAACCTAACAGGCCGGTCCAGGTTTTGCAGCGCTGCATAGCATTGGTGCGCCCAGCCCATCAACAGATGCCTGAAGTGTTCTAAAAGCAGGCATTTTATATGTATTTGGGCTGGCTCTCATCTGGACCTCCGTCATCATCGTGGTCTGGTCCTGGGGCTGGTACTATGACTCACTCAGCTAAAGCTTCCTTCTTTTCTTGCCATGGATGCTTGGGTTCAAATCTAATGCAGGGGTTATGAAAGAAAATCATTGACTTTGCATATGTTTGACAATGGACCAGCCATTTGGGCAGTCCACAAGAAGATCCAAGAACAAAATCAGGCAGGCCAGTTGCTGGACAATACAGCCAAATGCACCAGCCATTTGCCAGTTATGAATAAAAACCAATGAACCCACCAGAGCAGGCAGCTCTTTGAATTTTATGTCTGCAACGTTCAATGATCAAGGAAGGTTGTGTAAAGGGTTACTATCTCCATGTGGTTTACTTCTTGGTCCTCATCGGGCAGCCTTGATGATCATACATAATACTTTTGAAGCATATGTGTTTCTTATTACAACATTTCTCTTTCCCCACCTATTTTATTTTATTTGCTATGTAGTGCCATCCGTGTTAAGCAAATTTAAAAATATTTAATTAATTAATACACATTATAAGTTTTATACCAATCTAGAAACTCTATTTTAAAACCTTAGCTAAAAAAAAAAAACTATGATTTATAGATTTTTTTGAACCTATTTTTTTAAATTATAATCGTAAAAGTTATCGCAATACCAAACACACATTTATCTTTCTTTTCTGTTTTTTTTTTATGGTGTAGTACTATCTCTATTTTGTCACAATCATAAACTCACAAATGCTTAGTTAATTAACATGTACTATAGTTTTATATAAATCCCACTAAAAATTCTATTTTAAAACCTTTGTTAAAAAAAACCTATAATTTAATATTTTTTTCAAATCTATTTTTTCAAACCACAACAGCAACAGAAATTATCACAAAGTCAAACACATTTTATTTTAATTTTGTCTGCTAAACAATTAAGCAATTAGTAATTTCTTATGATAATTACTCTCAATTAAGTGAATCTTAGCTTGCATAATTCAAGAAAATCTTCAGTACTGTGATGTCCTTTCAACCATATCCTAAAAAAAAAATGTACGATCTCTCACGATATGGTATGATATGATATAATATAAGGTAATGTAATGGATGTGTGGAATAATTTTTCCATTTCGCCAAACAGTACACGCCTCTAGAAAAATTGTAATTTTTTCTAGTCAAAGACAAACTTACCGACAGCATTAATGACATTTATTTTGGCTATTAAACCCTGCCTAAGGGCACTTAACCTCACATCCTTGTGGCTCCGCCGACTCCTCAGGGTCCTACAAGCTTTCTTAAATCTGCGCAGCTAACGTTGAATTTGTTTATATATATAATTAAAGAACCACTCCTTTCCCTCTTAAATTTAACAATGATTTTTCTTCTTTCTCAAAATTTTATTTTAGATCGATTTTATTTTATAGTTATTTTAGCATTAATGACAATAATTGCTTCTTTCACATAATTATATATAATTATAAAAGCTGAAGCAAAAATAAATATTAAACTCAACCGAATTCTTGCTTCAAAAACCAAAATATTCGGAGCTTGATCTTTTGAATTGTATTTTAATTGAATTGAAAATAATATTAACCCAATCAAATCTAGATGACGACACGAACTTAGCGAAATCCAATTTAAATTTATCCAAGTTATTATTAAGAAGTTTTTTTTTAAAAAATACTAAATAACTTTGTTATAATAAAAAAAATTGATGATTCAGGTTTATCTGATAATCAATAAATTAACTCGATAATTTAGTGATCCGAAATATTTTCAGAGTCAAACCCTAAGTTAATTAATTCTGACAACTATACTTAAACTTTAACAAAGTCAATATGTTTTTTTTTTAAGAACAAACGCCTACGTGATCTCGAGTAAACTACATCGAGTTAATTACAAGTGAGCTTAGATCCTCTGAGACATTAATGCAGATAATTGTCAAAGAGTGTATTTATGATTCTTGTCCGTGTACTAATAACTGGATGGTATCGGAAGCCAAGGGCAAGTTCTGGCTTCTAATTAATTACAATGGAATTGCAAGTCGGGTGTTCCTTCGCTGTACAAGCACATCAGCACCAAATATTTTCATATTTTTTGAAATATTGGGAGTATATAATTGATGAATAATGGGTGTTTAGCTGTTTTCTTTAATCAAATTCAATATTAACTCACTAAATCATGTATTCGATTGTTTTTATTTTAAGCCCACTTCAAGTTAATTCCCTGGTTACGAGCTTGAATATATCATGCCTTGAGATATTGGTATATGCCATGGAATCTTATAAAAAAAAAAACAAAAAGAAAATGAGAAATAATATAAAAAATAAATTAACCACACATATTCCTTACAAAAATTTAATTAATTTAATACCATATCAACTTATAACGTACCCATGTCAGCTAGAAGTTATGGTTTTATCAGGAAGTCCAAAAAGCTATGAGCTGAAAAAACCATGCTTGGGAATTCAAAAACCAATTAATAACTATCACATCTTCTTGTTCCCCGTAAAGACCAGCCCCTCCAACTTTAGGGTTTTTTTTTTTTAATAAAAAAATCTTAATTAAATAACACTAGCTAGTTAAATTCCGTAGGATATGGTGACCCATGTCGTTTATTATATGTTTGCATGCCTTCAAATTATAATACGTGTCAAATCTCTAGACTTTACACAAGTGGAAAAATCTAAGTCTGAGGTCCAACTCTAGCTAGCCTGAGAGGATTAAAATAATTCCTGCTCATAGGTCGTGCCCACGAGTGGGAGAGAGCATGGTCCCTGAAATCTGGCTTCATTGAATATATTTTTAGCCAAATCTGAGTTCAACGGACAAAAAGAATAGAAAACTAAAAGAGGTATCTGAGCTTCCATGCACTTGAGGGATTTTTCTCTAGTGAAGACAAGGCACAAAGCTGAAAATCACAAGCTAACATCCCACTAAAAATGTTCTTGGATGCGGGAATATTAATTTACATGGCAGCTTGTGAACTCAATTTTCTGGCTAGCTGCTTATAACCCTTAATTTAGATGCTAACTGGGGTTAATTCAGGTGAGTAATCAGTCACTAATTATTGTCTCAAGGTTTTCAGAATGTTCATTGAACAGAACTTTATGGCTTATAATACAATGCTAATTATTAGATTAAGCCACCTTGTTAACTTAATTGTAGCTAGGGTAGTGTGAGAGGCTCTAAAGCAAGCCATAACATTTTCACATGGACCCAATTAAGATCTTCAAGCCTCATTAAAAATGAGATTAGGAGGTAATTAATCTTTAGATTACCAAAAACAAGTTTTGGCACAAGTGGGTGATTGATCTTCTGGAATTAGTTCATTGTTTAGGAACGTGAGTGGGTGTGGTAGAAAAGGCAATACATAATTCATATTAAAGAAATTACGTTGTTTTTGAGACTAAATCTCATGAACAAATTTAAGAAAACATCTCCCGACAAAAATAGAAGCTCGAAACATTATTAAAAAAATGGAGCATGTGGACTCTCTCAACCAATGCAACCATTCCCCATTTTTAGGGCTTTTTGGATATCTAAATCAACCATTATTACCAAACCCACATTTATTCCCTAATCACTTATATAATTGGTGTAATTAAAATTTAAAAGAAAAACATTAACTAATTACTATTTCAAGATTGAAGATAATCTCGTCTCTCTACACTTCATATTTTACTTATAAATTTATTTTATGTTTTTATTTTTATCCTTTAAACTAAATACCTTTATATTTTTTATATATTTGTTTTCATCCTTCCAGCTAAACATGTTTATACCAATAAAGTGTTGGTCTAGCAGTTAAGTTGACACTGCTATATTCCTGCAAGGGTGAGAACACAAGTTCGATCCCTAGAAAACACACTTATTAGAAGGGGCAGCTACGAATCCCGAACGGAGCTAGTCTTACCCTTTAAAAAAATATGAGGATACCCGGGTAAGAATAAAAAAAAAACCTAAACACGTTTATGTTCTTTCTGTATTTTTCTTTTATGTTTTATAATACTAACCAAACACATCCTTATTATTTATTCAAGATTAAAGTTTTAAAAAAATATTTTCTCGTTAATACATTAGTAAATATAATGTTTATTAAAACCAAGAAAAATAAGAATTAAGAGAAGATGCATGCACCTAAACCAATTACCAAACCCCTCAAATTTAATTAGACCCAAATAGTTGCTTTCTACAAATCCCTGAATTTTAGATGAGCCCTAGCCAATGACCATAAAGTGCAACTGTACAAATGCATATATGCAAGCAGAAGCACCCACATGAAAACAATAATATCTTTTAATTAATTTCTATAAGGTAAAAATAAATAAATAAATAATTATTAAAATAGTGGATTACATTTGCACTTCGTAGTTCAAAAAACTCAAGCCACATCACCCCACATGGGCAGGCCTCTCCATGGTCTCTTAAAGAAGGCGTGAACAGTGTCGTTCACCGGTTGTTCAAGTGTCAGTCGATTCTCCTATTGTTATCAATTCTCGGGACAAAACCCCCACACAAGGTTCTGAATTCTTGTATTTTACGGTGTATTTGATATTATAATTCAGTGTATTTTTTTAAATATTTTTTATTTTATTTTAATATGTATTAAAATAAATATTTTGATTTTTTTTGTTTTTAATACCAACATATTAAAACTATCAGAAAATATTAAAAAAATCTTTAGTTTAATACTCTTTCAAGCTAAAAACAATTTTAAAAAACATAAAAAAACAAAAGTAAAAGATCTCCAACCACACTCTTAATTGGATGAAGGTGTGAGACTGTTAGGTAAGGTGAGATTTTTATGATTTTGTACTAAAGTTAAATGTAGATATGAGACAAAAGTTATCAAACCTAGTTAGTTTCATTGTTTTAAAATTTAAAATAAAATTAAAATATGTTATTTTATTTTTTTAAAAAAAAAATTATCGAATTGATTAAGTTATGAGTTGATTCATCAAATTACCTAATTTAATAATACAGTTTGAAATTAACACACATTTTTTAAAAACATTTATTCAATGATTAAAGTTTTAATAATATGTAAAAGAATAATGTTATAATTTAAAAGTTTAAATTATATAGTAAAATCAGGACATAAACTTACTCTTTGTATTATAATCTCATATTTCATTTTTTAAAAATGGTTATAAAAAATACTTCTCATAAACACATCGATCCTACTTCAAACTTAACCAAATTAATTAAACAATACATAATTTCTCTGTCCAAGGGCTAACTTAAATAATCACAATCTCTCAGATAATATCATGCATAGAAAACTTGAGATTAAACGAGCTAAAAAAATATATGAGTGTAAAGAGGTGTTGTATCGGTGGATTAATTTAATTTTGTGCACTGAATTTTGTAGATGTTGTTCTATACATGAACATGCATATTGATAGTCTCCAATACTCAGATTTATATCTTAATTTTAAGAACACGATGCTCCCACGTATGATATTGCAGCGTGGGGATATTAATTATATTTTGGAGTTTTTGTGCTTTATTTTTTCTTTCGCCTTCATGGTTACTCAAAACCAAGAAAGAATAGCACGTGAGCTTCACTTTTGACTGTTCTGAATCATGAAAGGGGAGATGTTAGAGATGAGCTAAGATTGTTAATTTACACACTTTAGTTCTTTAATGCTTTTTAAAATTCAAAACCTTTTTTATTATATGAGAAAATGCCTTAAAAAAGCTTTTTTTTGCCGTTTCTAGCATCAAGATTCTTGAACAAAATATATATATTCATCTAGATTTATATATATGCTCACCACACACAACAAGCAGGGATGGATCTTGGTTCTTCCGTTCTTTTAACTAGCCATAAAGTTGCAGCTTTAAACAGGAAAAAAAAGAAAGAAAAAAAAAAGGCACAATCTTTTATCTCTGTAGAGAAGAAGGGAAGAAACTCTCCAGGAATTTGACTGAAGTCTTGACTCATCTAGTGTTTGATCACCTCAAAGCAAGAGAGGCATGCATGCGATTGATCTTTCTGCTAACATGCATGCTACAAATATCTAGCTTTATTTTAACCTTTTGACATGCACGAATGATGCGGCCAAAGGTTTTTTTTTTAA
>Ga0325411_1000857_pt1 | contig 32753 bp, 28 predicted proteins | sample PopdelMetagenome_13_FD_206181 | JGI IMG/M metagenome (GOLD analysis project Ga0325411, IMG submission 206181) | Populus deltoides microbial communities from Bellville, Georgia, United States - Xylem-PdIQD-R4 | ecosystem: Host-associated > Plants > Phyllosphere > Stem > Wood/Secondary xylem...
TAGCTTCATTAGTCCATTCCTACAATTAATCAATGCATTAGAAGTTGCAAGAAACGGACGTCCTAAAATAACAGGAAATGAATTACATGCTTCAACAGGTTGTGTATCCAAGACAATAAAATCCACAAGGTAAATGAATTTATCGACTTGTACTAACACATCTTCAACTATTCCTCTAGGCACTTTTACAGATCTATCGGCAAGTAAAAGAGTCACAGAAGTTGGTTTTAACTCACCTAGATTGAGACTTTGAAAAACTGAATATGGAAGTAAATTCACACTAGCTCCAAGATCAAGTAAGGCTCTTTCAATTTTATGTTCTCCAATAAAGCAAGAAATTGTAGGACAACCAGGGTCTTTATATTTCAAAGCATTATTGTTCTGAAGAATGGCACTTACTTGTTCGGCTAAAAAGGCTTTCTTTTTCACATTCAGTTTTCTCTTCACAGTGCACAGATCTTTTAAAAATTTAGCATAAGAAGGTACCTGTTTAATAGCATCTAACAAAGGAATATTGATCCTTACCTGTTTGAAAGTTTCAAAGATTTCAGAGTTGTGATTGACTTTCCTTTGTTTGGTCATGGCATGAGGAAATGGAAGTGCTGGTGGGAAATCAGTCTTTTCTTTGCAATGTTCAGATTCAACCCCTTCCTTACCCTAGGAGATTAACTCATCTTTCTCACAGGGTTCAAGAGTGGGTTTTTCAATAACCTTACCATTGCGAAGAGTGATGACTGATTTGACTTGATCCATGTGTTGGCTTCTAGAACTACTTGCGTTTGCATTGTATTGCCCCTTGGGATTTTGCTGTGGTTGAGATGGAAACTTACCTTTTTCTTGAAAACTGCGAGCAGATGTGACTTTTGCAAGAGCATCTTTTAGATCTGCCATGATTTGAGCATTTTGAGTGTTGATTGTCTCCTGCTTTTCAATGAATGCATGCAATGTTTCCTCAAGATTTCTTCTAGGAGGTGGAGCATAAGGAGGTGCATATCCATTGTCGCACCCGACATCGCGGCGGCCCACAAAATAATCTTGAGTAAAAAGAGAAAGAAAAGATTTTTGACATCTTGTTCTTTTAGGGGAAAGTGTCTCGTTTAAGGAGTCGCCTCCTAGTATTATGGTCACTAGGAACCCTAACTGGTCAACAAAGATTCTATGGTACGGGACTGGTTACGTAAAAGGGAAGATATTATCACCCCTTAAACGTTCTGCCTGAGGCAGACTGCATTACTGGTTTTGTCTTAAATTACTAAACGTTTATTAGTTTATTCTATGATAATTTGCTTATAATATTCCTGACTCTAGCGTCAGTGAATATCTGACTACGGGTACTTCCAACTCTAGCGTTGGTAAGTATTACGTAACCCAAAACAAAAATGAATGGTGTTGCTGACTCTAGCTCTTTAAATAAACCAAATAAAAATAAATTTAAATATATGCATGCATATTTTTTTATATTTTTATATTTTTTATATTTTTTTAGGGCTGGGCCAAGCTCAGCCCATGTGGCTGGGCTGGGCTGGAACCAGCAAGGCTAGCCCGGCCTGGTCACTGGCCCAAGCCAGTGACCCGGCTGGGCTGCAGGCACTCGTGGTTCAAACCACGCGTGTGCTGCACAGGGCGAAGGTAATTAAATTACCTTCGCCCTATTTTCTTCTCTTAAATCAAAATGCGCATAAATGAAGATAACATGAAAGCCTTACCTGGCGATTCGAAGGTGCAGGCGACAACAACAGTTCGTGCACTCCCGGAGAATTCTCTCTTCCTCCTCCTCTTAGTCTCTTCCCCTCTGTTCTTGTGTTTCTGTTTGTTATTTTTTTTTTTACTTACTCTCTGCTCTCCTTTGCTTTCCTCTTCTGTTCGTTTGCTGTTCTTTTTTCTTTTTGTTTTTCCCTGCTTTCTCAATCCTTGTGATGAAGAACAGAGGACGGTGCTGGCTTCTCCTTTCGAATTTGGGTCTGGGTTTTTGCTCTGTGTGTGGCTTGTGTTTTCTTGGTTTTTCCTCTGTTTTTCTGGGTTTTTCATCCTTGTTTTAGCTTGCGTTCTCTCTTTTTTTCTTCCCCTCGGTTATGCTCTTTCTCCTTTTTTTTTCATCTCTGTCTTTTTGTTCTCTACCGTTCGTGGCCTTTTTTTTCCTTTTCGTCTCTTGGGTTCACCCCTGTTCTAAGTCTCTCTCTATATCTCTATGTCTAACTCTCCCTGTATCTGCCCGTTCCTTTTTTTTTTTGGTAGTATGTGAATTTGTGCTTTGAAGATGAAAGCGAAGCTAGGGGTACGCTGGCTTTTTCTCTGGTTTTTCTTCCCCTATTTCTGTTTCGTTTGCTTCTCTCTCTCTAACCAACCTCCATTTTTTCAGTGCTCCTCTGTTTATATAGAGCCCGGTGGGTTGGTAATAGGTGGTATGCTGAGGGTCGACCACCATTAAGGCGCCCATAACTGAAGCCAACGAACGATTACTGTTGCAACGTTTCTCAGCCTTTACTGCAGAAAACGGTCACTGGCTTAAAGAAGAAGAAGATGAACAGCCTTTCAAAACGACCCTGTTTGGAGATAACAGGTGGCCATTTTACGTTTTGACTCGTGCAGTTTCGAAAGTCTTGTAATTAAACCCCTGGTTTAAACTGTAATTGGCCCCCTGCATTTGCGCGCCATTTTCAATATAGTCCTTGGATTTTAATTTTGCAATTTTGACCCCAAACTTTAATATTTCTTCAATTAAGTCCCTGAATAAGTTAATTCCAAGCTCAATTAAGTCTAAAACTTGTCAATTCTCCAATTAAACCCTTGATTTGATTAATTAAATTAATTCCAAGCTTAATTAAGTCTCAAAACTTATCAATTCTCCAATTAAACCCTTAATTGGATTAATTAAATTAATTCCAAGCTCAATTAAGTCTCAAAACTTATCAATTCTCCAATTAAGCCCTTGATTTGATTAATTAAACTAGTCAAGAATTTAATTAAATCTTTAAACTTCCAATCATGTTGCCCTTAACCCAAATTTTAATTCATTTTTCATTTATTTTATTTTTACTTGTTTTTCATCATTTTTTTTAGTAAATAAAATAATTAAAATAAAAAGGTCAAAAATTGGGTTATGACAGTTGCCCCCTCTTTATAATATTTACTATGCAAAGATATTAGAAAATTTCATTTTCTTTTAGCTTTGTGTAGTAAATTTATAAAAAAAAGTAGATACAGAAAGAACTTTTGCTTTCTTTTTCTTTTTTTTTAGTCTTGAAAACTTTGAAAATAGTAGATTGACACACGACCTTTACAGAGAGATGTAGAAATCAAGAAACAAGTCATTTGGAAGATGACCCACTTTTTTTGTTTTTTTTTTTAGAAGTGGTCTCATTGTAATGGGTGACCTACCCAAGTGGAAAAATACAAAGAAAGGGTCTCATTGTGATGGGTGACCTACCCAAGTAAAAAAAGAAGAAGGAAAATGAGGGCTCGAAGGCGCACTCAAAATAATGTGAGGGCTTGAAGGCACACTCTAAAGAATGGTCGAGGGCTCAAAGGTGCGCTCGAAAAAAAAGCGAGGGCTCAAAGGCGCTCGAAGAGGAAGCGAGGGCTCAAAGGCGCGCTCGAAAAAGAAAGTGAGGGCTCAAAGGCGTGCTCGAAGAGAAGCGAGGGCTTAAAGGCGCTAGAAGAGAAGTGAGGGCTCAAAGGCGCTTGAAGAGGAAAGCGAGGGCTCAAAGGCGCTCGAAGAGGAAGCGAGAGCTCAAAGGCGCTCTCAAAAAGGAGGCGAGGGCTCAAAGGCGCGCTCGAAAGGGAAGCGAGGGCTCGAAGGTGCTCGAAGTGAAGCGAGGGCTCAAAGGCGCTCGAAGAGGAAGCGAGGGCTCAAAGGCGCGCTCAAAGGGAAGAGAGGGCTCAAACGCGCTCGAAGAGGAAGCGAGGGCTTGAAGGCGCTCGAAGCGAAGCGAGGGCTCAAAGGCGGTTGAAGAGGAAGTGAGGGCTTAAAGGCGCGCTCGAAGGGAAGTAAGGGCTCAAAGGTGCTCGAAGAGGAAGCGAGGGCTCAAAGGCGAGCTCGAAAAGAAAGCGAGGGCTCAAAGGCGCGCTCAAGAAGAAGCGAGGGCTCAAAGACGCGCTTGAAGGGAAGCGAGGGCTCAAAGGCGCTCAAAGAGGAAGCGAGGGCTCAAAGATGCTCGAAGAGAAGCAAGGGCTCAAAGGCGCTCGAAAAGGAAGCGAGGGCTCAAAGGCGCGCTCGAAAAATAAAGCGAGGGCTCAAAGGCGTGCTCGAGACGAAGCAAGGGCTCAAAGGCGCGTTCGAAGGGAAGTGAGGGCTCAAAGGCGCTCGAAGAGGAAGCGAGGGCTCAAAGGCGCTCGAAGAGAAGCGAGGGCTCAAAGGCGCTCGAAAAGGAAGCGAGGGCTCAAAGGTGCACTCAAAAAAGAAAGCAAGGGCTCAAAGGTGCTCGAAGAGGAAGCGAGGGCTCAAAGGCGCTCTCGAAAGGAAGCAAGGGCTTTAAAGACGCGCTCGAAAGGAAAGCAAGGGCTTAAAGGCGCGCTCGAAAAGGAAGCGAGGGCTCAAAGGCGCGCTCGAAAGAGATGAGGGAAGAGGTGAGGGCTCAAAGGCGTGCTCGAAAGAGAGGTAGGGTTTAGGAAACACACTATCTTGGATGGTCAAGGGCTCGAAGGCGCACTTGAAAGGAGATAAGGGCTTGAAAGCGCCCTAAAAATGATGATCAAAGGCTTGAAGGCGCATTTGAAGGGAGATAAGGCTCGAAGGTGCACTTGAAAGGAGGTGGAAAAACATAGAGATTTTTCAAATGACCTATTTCTCATGGGCGGCCTGCCCAGGTTGAAAAATTCTCAAAAATAAAAACTTTTCAACAGCAATTTCGATCTTTGGCCATTTCAAGTTGGCCTTCCACTTGATGGATTCTGTTGGAATTTTCTCATATGAAATTTGCAAAACTCATTGTCCAATGTCTCAAAGTTTAGATGATATGCATGCATCTTTACCTGTTTTGAAATATAGGTCCTCATTTCTTCTTAGTCTTCTTGTTGTTTGACTGAGGACTTGTTACCTCTGATTTGGGTCCTCTTTGTTGCTTGGCTTCTAGCCCACTCGAGTTGGCCTATGTAAGTCTATTTTCATATTTGTTTTCACAACTCAGCCTTTGTGGTGCCCATCATGACCCACTTGCTTACTAGAGATTTTTTGTCTCGTCAAATAATTTGAGAGGATCATTCGTTACTCCTCGTCTCACTACTAAAAACATTCAGTGTCACTTGCTGAAATGATCAAGTTTTCTTTTGTAAACCAAAATCCCCCCTTGTCTGGTTGAAGGAAATTACCATCTCATTTTCTAGAATTTTTCCTTCTAAACACAATGGTGCCCCCTTGTATTGATCATTGCCCCTAAGTGTGCTCTGTCAGTAACTTAGACAAATAATGGTTTTAAGAGGCCATTCTCTCATTTCTCTCCTTTTCAGTTTGGTGAAGAAATATAGGTCTAGAATGAATCTTGAAATCTTGATCTTACATTTTGAAAACAAAAATTATTTCGATGTGAGTCTAAAACAATTTGCTTTTGAAATCTTGCAACTCCTTGGTCATTTTATTTCTTGGAAAAGAGATTATTTGCTCTTGTGTTTGGCAATGAGGTCTTCGGTGAAAACACGTCATGAGATGACCTTTTGTTTTAAACTAAAAAGATTATTTGCTCTCTGCTCTCCTTTGCTTTCCTCTTCTATTCGTCTGCTGTTCTTTTTTCTTTTTGTTTTTCCCTGCTTTCTCAGTCCTTGTGATGAAGAACAGAGGACGATGTTGGCTTCTCCTTTCGAATTTGGTGTGGGTTGCGTTTTCTTGGTTTTTCCTCTGTTTTTCTGGGTTTTTCTTACTTGTTTTGGCTTGCGTTCTCTCTTTTTTTCTTCCCCTCGGTTCTGCTCTTTTCTCCTCTCTTTTTTCGTCTCTGTCTTTTTGTTCTCTGCCGTTCGTGGCCTTTTTTTCCTTTTCGTCTCTTGGGTTCACCCCTGTTCTAAGTCTCTCTCTATATCTCTATGTCTAACTCTCCCTGTATCTGCCCGTTCCTTTTTTTTTTTTTGTAGTATGTGAATTTGTGCTCTGAAGACGAAAGCGAAGCTAGGGGTATGCTGGCTTTTTCTCTGGTTTTTCTTCCCCTGTTTCTGTTTTGTTTGCTTCTCTCTCTCTAACCAACCTCCATTTTTTCAGTGCTCCTCTGTTTTTATAGAGCCCGGCGGGTTGGTAACGAGCGATATGCTGAGGGTCGACCACAATTAAGGCGCCCATAACTGAAGCCAACGGATAATTACTGCTGCAACGTTTCTCAGCCTTTACTGCAGAAAACAATCACTGGCTTAAAGAAGAAGAAGATCAACAACCTTTCAAAACGACCCTGTTTGGAGATAACAGGTGGCCATTTTACGTTTTGACCCGTGCAGTTTCGAAAGTCTTGTAATTAAACCCCTGGTTTAAACTGTAATTGGCCCCCTGTATTTGCGCACCATTTTCAATGTAGTCCTTAGATTTTAATTTTGCAATTTTGATCCCAAACTTTAATATTTCTTCAATTAAGTCCCTGAATAAGTTAATTTCAAGCTCAATTAAGTCTAAAACTTGTCAATTCTCCATTTAAACCCTTGATTTGATTAATTAAATTAATTCCAAGCTTAATTAAGTCTCAAAACTTATCAATTCTCCAATTAAACCCTTAATTAGATTAATTAAATTAATTCCAAGCCCAATTAAGTCTCAAAACTTATCAATTCTCCAATTAAGCCCTTGATTTGATTAATTAAACTAGTCAAGAATTTAATTAAATCTTTAAACTTCCAATCATGTTGCCCTTAACCCAAATTTTAATTCATTCTTCATTTTTTTATTTTTACTTGTTTTTCATCATTTGTTTTCAGTAAATAAAATAATTAAAATAAAAAGGTCAAAAATTGGGTTATGACATCCATGAGAATTTTAGAAATTATGGTGTGCTTGAAACGATGGCTGTGAAGTTTGTGCATTATTGTTATCACTCTTCCAACTGAAATTTAAGTGATTTCTCCAACCAGTGTTGTATGTTTGCGAGTATAGGTTATGATTGAGCCTTTGAAAACTGTTTAAAGCATGGGCTTGTTTATGGAGGCATTCTTTGAAAGAAGGCAAAGTTGGACAGTAATTGGTTGAGTGTTCATTGGTTTCACAGATTTGACACAAAATGTCTTGAACAGATTTTAATTGACCACTCTTTTTCAATTCTAGTGCCTCAACTTTTCTAGCTAAAGATGCACACTTGGCTTTGAGGTCATGATCTTCCCTAAGGTTGTACATTCCTCCACTAGATGTATGAGGTTGAGTTTTACTTGGTGCCTCATAAGTGCCTGTAGTGTCCCAATTTTGAGTATTTTCAGCTAGCAAGTCTAGGTATTTCATTGCTTCATTAGGGTCTTTATCTTCAAAAGTTTCATTACACATCAATTCCACCATTTGTCTATCTTTAGGTGTTAAACCCTTCATAAAAATGTGAAACCAATCTTCATGTTTCAAAACTATGATGAGGGCAAGTATTAAGCAAGTCTCGATATCTATCCCAATATTGGTAAAATGTTTCCCCTGGTTTTTGAGTGAAAGTGGTGATTCGTCTTTTGAAAAAGTTTGTTCTATGATAAGGGAAAAACTTCTTTAAATATTGTTGTTACATTTCATCCCAAGCACGAATGGATCCTGGTCTCAAATTTTACAGGCATGTTTTAGTTTTATCTTTTAATGAAAAAGGAAAAAGCTTTAATCTAATGGTATTCATGCTACAATTTGAGTCATTATAAGTGTTACAAACTTCTTCAAATTCTCTCAAATGCAAGTATGGATTTTCTAGATCTAAGCCATGAAATGAAGGTAAAAGTTGAATAATGTCTGGCTTAAAATTGAAGTGAGATGCATCAGGAGGGAAAACTATACATGAGGGTGCACTTGTTCTTCTAAGATTCATGTGGTCTCTAAGTGTTCTTACTCGATTATTCTCATTATTCTCATTATGAAGTGACTGGTTATCTTCTTCGGCCATATTTTCTGAAAATGATGAGGATACCCTACAAAGTCTACCACTTAATGTACGTGACCAAACTCTTATGCACGTGTAGGAAGAGAATAAAAAGGAAGAAAAGAAAAGAAAAGAAGAAACAAAAGAAAAGAAAACAAAAGAAAGAAAAGTTAGATAAAAGGAAAGAAAAGAAAAGACAATAAAATAAAATATATAATTTATACAGTAATTTACCTTCTCCGGTAACAGCGCCAAAAACTTGACACAATCAAAGAGTTGATGTCTTCTCCCAAGTGTAGGAGTGTCGAAGTAATAAATAACCCGGCAAGACCAGGGTAAAACCACATGAAGGTTAATTGTATAAACTACAAATAAAGAAATAGATAATAACAGAAAAGGAGTTGAAGAGAGCTTTGAGATGTGATATTGATATAAGGATTTAAACAAATATAAAACAATTGTCAAGGTTAGAAGATCCACTAATGGTATTTCAAATAAGTAACACACAAAGGAGGTTCCAATTTGGATTATAATTTCTTAACATGATTATATTAATTATCTTATTTGAGTAATGTCAATACTTGTAATGTTGTCATGTATTCATGGTGATAACTTATGTTAACAACAAATCAAGTTCCTTTCATAGCACAGGTGTCGGTTATACCATACATTTGGGCTATGAAAGTGTCAAGTATTTGTTGTACCAAGAGTTGTTCAACACAAATCTAGATTAACCATTTAACAAGTAAGGTATTAAGAGTGAGTAAGATAATAAATACAAAACATTTTAGTATCAAACATTAAAGTCCATGTTGAGTTTATACTATACTTATTCTTACACCATTAGTGTAACCTTTTCACCTTGATAAAATAAACTTATCTGAACATTATGAATAAAAGAAACATAGATAAATAAGATAATAACATAATTATATAAGTATAGTAAAGGAAATGAAAAACATAAACAAGAGATTAAGGAAAATATAACATGGAATAAAACTTGAACATTACAAAATATAAAGAAAGAGAGCAAGAGCAAAGTCTTGATCTGAAAACAAAAATACCTAAATAAATGACCAATGCCTCCTTTTATAGGCCAAAATTTAGAACTATTGATTTGATAACTAATTGTTGAGTGGGTGGCCACCTCTTGACTTGGTAACAATCCTTATCTTCTTGTCTACAGAAAACGTCATTGCTAACATCAGAATTTGAACAGATAGTCTGCACGAAAGTTCTGGGAAATTGTCTTAGCTTTCCAACAAAACAAGAATGAGGTCATTTGGACTTCTAGAATTTGAGATATGGGCTGAACACTGAACAGTGTTTGGGCTATAGGACAGATTCCGACTTCTCTGTTGTTGTACAATTTGAACTTGAAAACGGTCTTTTTGAATCTTGGACTCTTCATGAACGTTTTAGGCCTATGTCTTAGCTTTCTATCCATATAAACCAGATCTAAATCCAAGTTCTACAACTCCAGTTATGATCCAATAACCGAATGGTGTTCCAATTTGAATTCAACCAGCATCTCTTTTCTAAGCTTAGCCCTCTCTTTGTCTTCTCAATTTCAGTAGTTAAACTCATCAATCAATCATTTGATTTATGTGATAGGCCTGCATTTAAAATGAACATTTACCACAAATTAAAGGTATCTTATATTATTAGACTTATTATAAAACATGATTTAGTTAAGGAGTTATTGATACTTCAAGTGCAAAATGATGATATAAAACTTTGATAAAAATGCACTTTTAAGTACTAATCAAACAACACATGGATATAACTTGGATCGTTGGTGCTTTGGAATATGTACAAATACAACACAACCAAATATTTTTGGAGGTAGATATAATGTTGAAGGTAGTGTCACATACCGTTCCAAAGTCTGTAGTGGTGTGTGAAAATCAAGTAGTCGGGATGGCATGCAGTTGAGAAGATACACAACTGTACCTACGATATCAAGCCAGAATTGTTGGGGCATACGAGCAGCTCCCATAACTGTTCGTACTGTCTCTAGTATTTGTCTATTTTTCCGTTCAGCGATTCCATTATGTTAAGGAGTATATGGACATGTAGTCTCATGTATGATGCCCTTGTTATCACAAAATTATCTAAACTCTTGACCAATACATTCTCAACCGCATGCCATCCCGAGTCCTTTATTTGTCTGTTTGTCCATTGTATCCATGGAAGTGGAGTAGCAACCAACTATTTGAATTATTAGAGTTTAATTTTTTATTTTATTAATGTGGATGTCTAGGTAAACTTGGTGCGTACCTCGATTAATTTTATAGATCCTAAAGTTAATAACCATATAAACCTCTAGTGGCTCTGAGGAATTTCAAACGGATTATTAGAGTTTATTCATTTGCCTTGTTAGTGTTTTTTTTTAAAAAAAATATTAAAAAAATATTTTTTTATTTTTTAAAATTAATTTTTAATGTAAGTATATTAAAAAAATTAACATTTTTAAATTTTTTAAAAGGAAAAAAAAGGTCGCTCGGAACTAACGTTCCGTTCCATGCACCAACAACAAACTATCAAAGTCATGACATGCATGTTATCGTTCATGAGTACGTGCCACTCCACTCATCAGTCAACACACAACGTATTTTCCTTTCCTTTGACAAATGTTTGCATTCCTTCTTACAAAACAACTGTTCTTTTCCACTAGGATCGGATCGTCAGAGAGTAGAAATTTGTATGGTAAGATTAGAACTTGCCTGAGAAAACAAGTTAGGAATGACTTCTTCTTCTTTCTTTTTTTGAACTGTCCTTGCGTTCATCCTTGGGCATGGGCTAAAAGCTAGGCCTTGGGTACTTCGAGAAGGGGGAATTATACCTGTCATTTCCATTAAAAACTGGATAGCATACCACGATCAGTATAATCAAGCAAAACATCCAAAGATGGATTGCTTGTGAAACCGGCCATGTAGAAGATGGATTCAACATTCCAGCTCATTTCAATGCAATCTTCCTTCATCCAACAGAGCTCCATAAACGGAGCTCTCCTGTCTTGCATCTATGCAAGAAGCCTCTGTTAATCCTTTTAACAATGAGAAGTAATTTGCCTGTGTCAAATAGAATTGTCTACTCTTCTTACTGCATAGAATGTGTATATATACATGTACAGGAGTCCTGTTTAGGAATGGAAAAACTAAGAATGGAAATATACAAAAAATCTTTTCTAAACCTATTCCTGATTTCTAGTTTTCCTGATTTGTAATAATGCTAAATTAATTCTTGTTAATACTCTCCCTCGAGTTGATGTAAAGATATCCCGTATGCCTAATTTGTTGAGAGAGTAGTGAAATATTTTACTCGATACTGTTTTAGTAAGTATATCTGCCAATTCATCCTTATATTTGACAAAAAAAAAACAAATTAGGTATGCCTACGATGGTGAATTTTCCGGCAAGGTCATAAAGATCATCTTCTTGGCCAATGGCTTTGAGGATAGGAGCGGAAAAAAAGTAAATGGGCAAGAGGACGACACAACTGACGAATAAGATGATGGCTGATCTTTGCAAGTAAACACCGAGCATATGAACGTGACCAGCACCAAAAGCGTGACCACAGAGGGTCTCGAGGGCACTGCCCATACCAAGAAGGAAGCCGTAAGCGAAGGTCATGATGACAGAGAGGGAAACAGAAACGGCAGAGAGTTGCAAGTTTCCAAGATGGCCAATAAAGATTGAGGTTAAAGTGTTGGTACCATACTGACAAGGTAGAGTGATGGCAATAGGACCGCCAATCTTCCATAACTTAACAGTCTCTTTCCAAAATACGAACTTGATAAAGTCTTTGAATGTCTTGGAAGCTGCAGGTGAGTAGTCTCCTTCTGCTTCTGCTTTTGTGGTGCTGCTGGTGCAGGTAATGGTGACGACGACGAAGATCCATTATTGAGCTGCAGAAGTGGTGTCGTGCTCTCCATATTAAGGATATATATATATATGGTAACAATATCAAGGAAATGAAGAAGTTATGAGATATGGAAGTTTTATCTTTCAGTCTTTCTTGATATATACTACGAAGAAAAGTTTTTTTTTTTTATAAACGTGGATGTTCAGATTAGCTTGCGTATACCTCGACTAATCCCACGAGCCCTGAAATTAACGACCGTATAAATCTTCAATAACCATGAAATTTGTGAAACTCGAACCAGTAATTTTATGAAGCAAACCTAAAACTTAACTAATTGAGCTATATTTACTAGAATTAAAAGTTATGCGGGATGAAACTAGTTAAGGACTGTATGATATTTATTTTTCTCTGGACAGTAGTGATCAGCAGCAGGCAACATCTTTTGTCTGTTTGTCCTAAGCAATTAAGGAATCTCAGAAGTAACGTGATATATTTATATTCATGAGTAGGAAGGAAGGATGAAGATGGAGATGGAGATGGAGCCTGTGCTAGTGGTTTGTTTTATCAGTAACTGTGGTTCTACGTGGAACTGGAACCAGTTGGGGGTCACAGTAATGAAGGAGCGCCCAGTCAAACTAGCAGTCTATAAATGAAATGGAAATATGCAACCAACTATTTGAATTATTATAGTTTAATTTTTTATTTTATTAATGTGGATGTCTAGGTAAACTTGGTGTGTACCTCGATTAATTTTATAGATCCTAAAGTTAATAACCATGTAAACCTCTAGTGGCTCTGAGGAATTTCAAACGGATTATTAGAGTTTATTCATTTGCCATGTTAGTGTTTTTTTAAAAAAAATATTAAAAAAATATTTTTTTATTTTTTAAAATTAATTTTTAATATAAGTATATTAAAAAAATTAACATTTTTAAATTTTTTAAAAGGAAAAAAAAGGTCGCTCGGAACTAACGTTCCGTTCCATGCACCAACAACAAACTATCAAAGTCATGACATGCATGTTATCGTTCATGAGTACGTGCCACTCCACTCATCAGTCAACACACAACGTATTTTCCTTTCCTTTGACAAATGTTTGCATTCCTTCTTACAAAACAACTGTTCTTTTCCACTAGGATCGGATCGTCAGAGAGTAGAAATTTGTATGGTAAGATTAGAACTTGCCTGAGAAAACAAGTTAGGAATGACTTCTTCTTCTTTCTTTTTTTGAACTGTCCTTGCGTTCATCCTTGGGCATGGGCTAAAAGCTAGGCCTTGGGTACTTCGAGAAGGGGGAATTATACCTGTCATTTCCATTAAAAACTGGATAGCATACCACGATCAGTATAATCAAGCAAAACATCCAAAGATGGATTGCTTGTGAAACCGGCCATGTAGAAGATGGATTCAACATTCCAGCTCATTTCAATGCAATCTTCCTTCATCCAACAGAGCTGCATAAACGGAGCTCGCCTGTCTTGCGTGTATGCACTACAACATTTAACAGTTTTACTGACGAATTATTTTTGTCGGCGTAAGATACATTATCCGTCGGTATACATTTTACCGACAACATTATAGATGAAAAACGTCTGTCGGAATACTAATCGTCGGTAATTTTCCTTTCTGTCGCTACTTCTATCGGTTAAAAAAAGAATAAACACTGACGATCTTATAAACAGAAAAAGCGCGCAAAAAAAAATCCCGCTAGAAATATACTGATAGACTAATTTTGTCTGTATTTCCATCGGTGAATGTGGTTGTCGCACCCTCACGAGAGCGCGGCGACCCTTCCTAGAGCAAGGAATGATGTTGGGGTGTTTGTTTTGTGAAAAAAGGAGTCGCCACCTAGTGTTATGGTCACTAGGAACCCTAACTAGTCTTTAGAGATTCTAAGGCAAGGGACTAGTTGCGTAAATGGAAGATTTTAGCACCCCTAATATGCCCTACTTAAGGTAAGTTGCTTGGTGTTTCGTTTGCCTTATAATTGCTATGGTGTTGATATTCTCTAATCCCATCAGTTTTCCTAGGATAAGTTTGCTACGATGAACAAACTTGGGCTCAAAGTCTAAGAAGAAAGAACCCTTGGTCAATGTGTATCACATCTTAGATATGTCTACAAAGTACCAAGGAGACGCTGCCAAACTAGTTTCATAAAAGAAAAATGAAAAACGGAAAAAGTCAGTTGATGATGAAGAACCAACAGCCACGGTAGGAATAAAAGACAAGCATTCATTGTATGGTCAAAAATAGAAAACGAATGTGCAAAGCAAAAAACAAAACATGTCCTTTAAAACATCAAAACAACAAATTTTCATCCGGCAAGGGAGGAGAAAGTTGAGACTTATACCTGCAGGTCTCACTAGTTTTGACTGCAGAAGATGAAATACCAACCCAAACGAACATTTATCTCCCTCTTTAGCAACAAAGCTCCCTCTCTATATGCTGCAGATCTCCCTCGTTTCTGTCAGTCTCCTCCTTGACAAAACGAATTCCCCTTCTTTAGCAACAGAGCCTCCTCTTTATTTGCTGCATAATTCCCCGTTTCTTCTCCTCCTCTCTCCTTTTTCTTTTTTTCTTTTTTTCTTTTTCCCTCTGTTTAGCTCCTCTGCTCTGTCTTTCCTTTTTTTTCTCTCTCCTTCTTTTCTGTTCAATGAAGGCTTTCATCTTATTCCAAGGATCCAAGAAAAGAACTCCCCCTTGTATATGGCTGGAGGTTCATTTATATAGAAACCTCTACACATGCTATTCAAGGAAATATTTCAGTAATTACTGCAAAGATTATCTTCTATAACGAACACCAACAATTCCTATATCTATGGTCTTTTATATTACAGTAATTATTTTCCATAACATATATGATTCAGTAATTATCTCCTTGAAATATTGCTTCCTTAATATTAGCCTTGATACTCAATGTTATCGCCACATGTTCTCTGTTTTTTTTTTTTTTCAAAGCTAGCTGTTTATACAGCTATTTAGACTTGGAGACCAACTCTAATGTTCCCTCATCTTGATCGTATGTGTTGGGGGAAAAGAAAAGGTGAATTGTAGCTGATCATTTGGCATGAAAAGAGGTGATATCTTGCACACCAAACTAGCCAGAGGACACAAGGATGAGAGGAAGAAAACTGACTAGCAGGAATGGTTGCAGAAAAAGGAAAGAAATTGCAGACCAGAGGTACTGTTCTCAAAACACAAATGAATAGTACCATGCTAATTAATTCCTACTATGGGGCTATTTTATATTGCCAAGTCCCAAACAGTGGTGTTTTTTCTTTGTGAAGAGAAGCAAAATATAATCCAGTATGGCAGCCCAGTAACAAAAATTATTATGATGTTTTTTGATCCAGGCCCTATTTTTTTTAATTCCTTCAATGAAACCAAATAACTTTCCAAAGTTTAAAATTGGTCTTTAATTAACCCGATAAATTCTTGAAACATTAAATCAGGTCCCTCGAATCAGACCTGCAAACTCAGGTCAGAATCCTTCTCGCGGCAGGATTCTCTACTTTCACATTAGATATTCAAATGAGAATATCTTGAGTTTCTGATATCGAAATCAGGAGATTCAAAATCCCAAATTTATCTACACGTACAGGACTACAACTTTCATGAAGGATTCAAAGTGAGATAAATTTTTTTTAAAGAACAGAATCTGGCCGCAATCTGGTTTGTCAAAAAGGGTCTCCTGATCTGATTCGGAAATTGACAATTTCGAGCATCCCAATCTGACTGAGAGTCTGACATAAAAACAGTGGGCCCTAGGACCCAATAAAGGTGCATATTAATTCTTTAACATGTCATGAATGATAAAATATAGTTGGGATGGTCGGATATTGCACAAAAACAAGTCAGAATCATAGTCTAAGTTGGAACAAAGTTGGTATTACAAGCAAAATTGTGACAACAACAGAATCAACTTTTTTAGTACAAATTTTGAAGGATTTATCCAAACTTAAATACTAGATAAAAAAGGGACGAGTTTATCATCACGAAGACTCCTAGTTAATCTAAGAATCTTGACGGTTTCGACAACAAAAGGGAAGGATAAAGGGAGAAGAAAACAGCTGAAACAGGGTTCGAAAAACATTTCTTTCTTCTCTACTTTTGTCAATTCCTCAACAATCATGAACTATCGGGTGACCTGCATTTTTAGAAAAACTCCACGTTTTTTCTATATAAAAAAATGGTCTTAATATTGGGTGACCTGCCCATCTTAAGATTTTTTAGAAAAACTCCATGCTTTTTATAAAAAATTATCTCAATATCGGGTGACCTGCCCGTTTTAAACTTCAAAAGAAATCATCTTACCTCGAGGAATGAAGCAATGCCGGTTCACAATTCATATTCTTTTCCATAGTTCCGTTGATCTGATATTCTGTATCTTAGCAGTTCCCAAAAACTTGGAACTATTTTGGCTTTCGTCACACATTTTTTGCCAGGTTAGTGTTATGACAATATAGCATGCATGTTTTTATTACCTATTTTTTAAAACATAGGTCCCCCTTTCCGTTGTAGACTTCTTCAAGCTCCTGTTTCCATTTGTTTGCCCGATCTGTCCTCTTGAACTGGAATATGCTCCATACGCTATATTTTCTATCCTTTTTATTCTTAGTGAAGAGATCTCTGGTTCCTTATGGGGCCCTTTCTTGCTCCATTGAACATTGCCTTTTATTATACTTTTGCCAATGTTTTAATTGCCTTTTTTATTTTTAAGAAATTATTTTAAGAGGAAAACTCAAAAGATTTGGTTTTGTTCATGAAAACTGAAACTTTCAATGCAATTATCATATTTTGTTTTAAGCAATTCTCATAAAAGGTGTTTTAGAAGTTTTATGATGATGCCCCTTTGGGCTTTGGTTCATTATGGACCCCTATGTGCACCTTTTGCCCCCAGTGTGATGTGCAATACATGTCAGGTTTAAATTTGGTTTGGTTCCCTCTAATTGATGAAGTCATCTCCTTAGTCATGCGTACAAAACAGTTCTTAAAAGATTTCAATGCTATGAGATCATGTGCTTTATGAAGAAAATGTTCTTTACAAAGAGAATTCATGGCCGAACTTTATTTTATTGGTTAGGAAATTGCGGAATACATCAAGCATAGTATTTCTTTATAGAGTCAACATTCACAGGTCTAACTAGATCTTCTCCATCCATTCTATATAACAATAAAGCTCCTCTCGAGAACACTTTCTTTACCACGTAAGGGCCCTCATAGTTTGGCGCCCATTTACTCTGATCTTCTCCTGGTAAAGGTAATATTTTCTTCAGTATAAGATCTCCTTCGTGGAATCCTCGAGGTCGAACCTTTTTGTCATATGATTTGGCCATCCTACTTTGGTATAGTTGATGATGACAGATTGCAGCTATCCTCTTTTCACTGATCAGATTCAGTTGTTCATATCTAACTTTTACCTATTCTACCTCTTCTAGCTCAGAGTCTATCAATACTCTCAATGAGGGGATTTTCATTTCTAAAGGCATCACAGCCTCCATTCCATATACCAACGTGTACGGGGTGGCTCCTGTTAAGGTTCGGACTGGGTTGCGATACATGTGGAGGGCAAATGGCAACATCTCATGCCAATCCTTGTAGGTGACTACCATCTTCTGAATAATCTTCTTGACATTCTTGTTAGCAGCTTCTACCACACCATTCATTTTTGGCCTTTACGGCGAGGAATTTGAATGCTTGATTTTCCATCTAGCGCAGAGTTCTATTATCATCTTGCCATTGAAGTTCTGGGCATTATCAGTTATAATCTTTTCTAATGGACCATATCGAGAGATCAAATCTCTTTCAATAAATTTCTTCACCACTTTTTGCGTCATGTGAGCAAATGAACCAGCTTCTACCCATTTGGTAAAGTAGTCGATAGCCACGAGAATAAACCTATGACCATTGCTGGCTTTTGGGTTGACAGGCCCAATCACATCAATTCCCACATTGCAAAGAGCCATGGAGATGTCAAGTTGAACAGAGAAACTAGAGGGGCGTTGATTTTATCACTGTGTACTTGACACTTGTGGCATTTTCAGACATAGTCGACACAGTCCTTTTCTAATGTCATCCAAAAATAATCGGCCCTTTGTATCTTTCTAGCCATCATGTGTCCATTAGTATTGGTTGAGCAAATCCCTTCATGGACTTCCTGTAACACGTTTTTTGCCTCAACATCTCAACAAAGTCCCGCCGGATGATTTCTTATATAAAATCTACCCGTTAAGATAAAAGTCCATTGCCAACCTTCTTAAGGTCTTCTTATCTATTTTGGATGCCCCCACGGGATATGTTTGGTTTTGTAAAAAGTTCTTGATATCATAGTATCAAGGGTTTCCATCGATTTCGACTGAGCAACAATGAGCTAGGCTATTCCTGATATCAATGTGTATCGGTTGTATCTTGTGCCCCAAGTCTATTCTAGCCATAGAAGCTAGTGTAAAACCTCTGGGCAAAAAATCATAAATTGACTAGTTTCATGTAACACAAAAACAATTCGTAACTCTTGATCGGGTTATCAGAAAATTCTAAAATTTGTGTGGAGCCTTCTAATATAATGTTGTAGCTTGGGTTAAAATTTTAGAATTTTTGGAGAAATTCAGAAATTTGACGAAAACTCACAATTTGACTAGTTTTACGTTTTTGGATGTAATTTTCAATCCGACCATCAGATTGAGCTGAAATTTTATGAGGAACCTTAAAATATATTGAATAAAATCTTGTTAAAATTTTAGAATGAATGAAGCTTGGCAGTTCTAGCAAAAAATAAGGACCGTCAAATAGAAGCAAAAAGACACATTAAGGGTAAAATGGTTATTTGCCATTAAAAATAAAACAAATCAGCTCCCTTTTTTTTTATATAAGCTGCCGACTAGGCAGAAGCAAAATGTGAAAAGAAAGAATAGAACAACAGAATGTGAGAGAAAGAGAGAAAAGTAAGGAAAAAAATAAGAAAATTGAGAGAATGACTTTGTAAACTCGAAAGTTCAACTTATAAAACACTAATCTAAGGAAGAATCAAGTGAAGGAAGGAGGAATTGAGAGAGGGAATTTGGCCACACTAGGAGGAGCAGAGAAGTTGGGAGAACTTAGATTGGTAAGCGTGAAAAATTAAGATTCTTACTTGAATGAAGTGTTTTTTTTAGTTTATTTGAGTAAGTTATCAAACAATGACAATTAAATTTGATTTAATTTCTTATATCAAATTAAGGTTCTTATAAGAATTTGGGGATTTTGAGAAAAGTAGTAAACATGATGGAATTGAGGTAAAATAGTATAGAAATATTGAATGTAAATAGTAATTAAGAAATAAATTGAATAAGTTTGAAGAAATGAACTTGTAACTAAGGATGAGGAAATAAAGGAATGAGGTTTTGATTGTTTTATGTTTGAGAAATGATGTTCTTTATCTTATTTGAAGTATTCAAAATATGAACAAATGAAGAAATATCATAAGAATGTGAAAAGAAGGAATAAATAAATGGTAGGAATAGTTTATGGAAGAATTCTTTAAGTGAGTTAAAAGAAGAAAATTGATTAAAACTATATGTTGAAAATGAGGTGATAAATGAACGAAAATTTTGGTGCAAAACCCAATTAAATAAAAGATATTACGTGCTTCAAATTTAGGCACGTAGGAGAAATATTAATGGATTAATAATGTAGTGCAATTTGATTGATTCAGGAGTTGTTTCGGGAGCAGGGCATCAAGCAAGAGGAGCTGGGCCATCACAAGCAAACGGTAGGTGATTCATCACTTTCTTTTAAAATTCAAAGTTTCATTATTAGTTATGAGTTGTTTATGACATATTAATATGGAAAACGTAGAAGAAGAAACTTGTTTATATTATCATTGGGATGTTGGGTAATTCGTATGGAATTACCGGTTAGATTGGCTATTGATAGAGAATTGTCGGGTGTTGGGTAATTCGTATGAAATTACTGGTTTAATTGTTGGCTATCGAGGAGGGTTAGCCGGGTTTGAGGTAAAATTGTGAATTACCAAATTAAAAATTAAGCAATGAGAGTTGGTTGCAAAGGTTCTATAAGTATAGGACTAATAAATTATGAATGGGTTATTAATGTTGATATGTAGTGAGTGAGTGAGGAAAGATAATTTCATATATTTTGAAGAATTGTGAATATAATAGTTTTTATCATTTTTAATGTGTTATCTTCCTTATTTTTTATTAATTTTATGTATACAGGTATTTCACGAGGTGATGCGGAGCGTTAAATATGGGCTTTATATTTAAATCTGTTTTTTTTGTGGGATGTATTATCTTTTGCTTTATATGTAATTTGTATTATATGTAAATTTTAATATATGTATCCTAAAGATATTAGCTTTTGGTAATTATACATTTAGAAAGTATGAGTAAGGAACTAATATTAGTAAACTATTCAAAAAGAATACTTAGTAATTATAATTATGCGTGTTTAAAAGATGGATGCATGTTAACGTAATAATTAGTTCAATATGAATCCTTTGAGTTTATATTTGTATGTAGTTAATGTTTTATTTTAAGAGAATATAATTGCTATGTTTTACTTGTTGATGATATAGGGTTGAGAAAGCACAACGAAGTATTGCTGTGTGAAATATTTTATGATGAGATGGGATATGATCCAGGATGGTTGGATCGAAGTGGAAGATTTGAGTATTATGCTTGAATGAAATCTAGTCGATAACTTGGTAACATAAAAAAAGAAAGGAAACTCAGCCGAAATTTAAAAAAAACAAAAATCCCATAATCTTAGACATATTATTCAATACTTAACATTAGTAAAGAAATGTTTGAGATTTCATGACATTATAATTTGAGGGTGTTACAACTAGTGTGGCCAAAACATCTGCAAACTGGTTTCCTTCCCTTGCTAGATGGGTGAATTCTATTTCCTCAAATTCTCTGGCTAGTTTAGACAAGTATTCATGGTAAGGCCTTAACTTCTCTTCCTTGGTTTGTCATTCTCCTTTTACTTGGCAAATGATTAGCATTGAGTCTCCATACACATCTATCTTTCTGATGTTTAGCTTTCGTGCCACCTCTAAACTGAGAATGCAAGCTTCATACTCAGTCGTGTTGTTGGTGCACCTGAACTGCAACTTAACTGAAATTGGGTATTGTTTCTTACCAGGAGAGATTATCACCACCCCCGCTCCGTTACCACATACATTTACAGCACCATCAAAGTAAATAATCCACCAATCTGATTTCCCTTCCTCGATTGAAAGCACATCTTCATCAGGAAAATCAGAGTTTAATATCTTATAATCTTCCATAGCATGGTCAGCCAGGTGATCGGCAATAACACTCCCTTTCACCGCTTTCCTTGTCATATATACTATGTCATACTCAGCCAGTAGAACCTGCCATCTTGCAATTCGGCTTGATAGATAGGGCTTTTCACAAATGTACCTCAACGGGTCTTATTTGAAATTCAACCACGTAGTATGATACAACATATATTGACGTAATCTCTTTGCAGCCCATCTTAGTGCGCAACACAGCTTCTCAATCATAATATACCTAGACTTGCATTCCGTGAACTTCTTGCTCAGGTAATAAATGGCTCTTTCATTCATTTTGGTTTCATTGTGTTGGCCAAGCACACATCCCATTGTTGTTTCAGTTACTGTTAAGTACAAGATCAACAACCTTTCTGGTACAAGAGGAACAAGCAAGGGTGAAATGATATAATTATATATATATATATATATATATATATATATATATATATATATATATATATTAAGTAATAAGCTAAAGGGTGTGGGGAATTCACTGTTCACCCACACCTAATGTACTGTAGATTACAATAGTAATCCATAGTGCATTCCTCCTCTTCTTTTTTTTCCTTTTTCGTTTTTTTTTCATCTTTTTTTTTCACTTTTCTTCCAACTTTCCCCCTTTTTTTGTTTATTTATTTTTCCAAAATTATCTTTGTCAATTTTACTTTTTAATATTGAGCTGGTTAAAAATTTTATCTTGTAATTTTTTTACTTTCAAATATTATAGACTGCTACAGTGTTTTCCCACATGGTTTTTCTATTATATTTTTTTATTAAGTAATAAGCTAAAGGATGTGAGGAATTCACTGTTCACCCATGCATTCCTCTTTTTTTTTTTTTTACTTTTTCGTTTTTTTTTCATCTTTCTTTTTTCACTTTTTCTTTTTTTTTTCCAACTTTCTCCTTTTTTCTTTTTTCTTTCGTTTATTTGTTTTTCCAAAATTATCTTTGTCGATTTTACTTTTTTAATATTGAGCTAATTAAAAATTTCATTTTGTAATTTTTTTTCCTTTCAAATACTGTGGATTGCTACAGTGTTTTCCCACATGATTTTTCTATTTTATTTTATATTTTTTAAAATTATATTTGTTCATTTTATTTTTTTAATATTGAGTTGATTGAGAATTTAGTTTTGTAATTTTTTTTTACAACATTGTTGATTGCTACAGTGTTTCTCCGCATGGTTTTTTTTGTTTTTTGATGATTTTCTCCTAAATTATCTTTTTTTATTTTATTTTTTAATATTGAGCTGGTTAAAAATTACAGTTATAATATGTGAGAAAAGCACTGTAACTTTCCTTGCAAATTACTGTGAATTGCCATAGTGTTTTTTTCCACATGATTTTTTTCCAGTTTTTTTTGTAATATTTTTTCTCAAAATTATCTTTGTTGATTTTATTTTTTTAATATTGAGCTGGTTAGAATTTAAATTTGTAATAAAACTTAATCATGTGGGGAAAGTATTGAAGCTTTCCTTACAAAACACTGTGGATTGTTAGAGTGTCTCTCAACATGTTTCTTTTTCTTATGATTTTTTCAAAATTATCTTTGTCAATTTTATTTTTTTAATATTGAGCTGGTTAAGAATTACAATTACAAGTCATTATAAATAAGGCTAAATCATATGGGGAAGCATTGTAGCTTTCATCACAAAACACTATGAATTGCTACAGTGTTACAACACGGTTTTTTTTCCTATATTTTTTTGTGTTTTTTTATTATTTTTTTTAAAATTGTCTCTGTCGATTTTATTTTTTTAATATTGACCTTATTGAGAATTTAGCTTTGTAATTTTTTTTCTTTAAAACACTGTGAATTGTTGCAGTGTTTTCCCATATGATTTTTTCCAAAATTATCTTTGTCGAATTTTTTTTTTGAATATTGAGTTGGTTAAGAATTATAATTACAATATAGCTAAATCATATGGGGAAAGCGTTGTAGCTTTTCTCACAAAACACTGTGAATTGCTACAGTATTTCTCTAAATGGTTTTTTTTATGATTTTTTCTAAAATTATCTTTGTCAATTTTATTGGAGAAAGCACTGTAGTTTTCCTCACAAAACATTGTCAATTGCTACAATGTTTTTTCTCATGGGTTTTTTTCGTTTCAAAATTATCTTGGTTTTTTTTTTAATATTAAGTTGGTAGAGAATTTAGCTTTGTATTTTTTTTGTTTTTTATTAACAGAAAAGCTAAATTATGTGGCGAGAGCATTGTATCTTTCCTCACAAAACATTGTGGATTGCTACAAATCATTTTGTTTAGTCTCTAAGTTTTTGATCACCAATTTGTCAGATGTCACTACTAGAAATTCGCTTAATACCAATGGAATTTCTGATGGCATAACTCTGTCGGCAAACATCCGTCGGTAAATACCGACGGACTTACCGATGGAATGTTGAGAATTAAAAAAAAGAGGGCGGTTCGCTGACATAGAGGTTATTGCAGGTATTTTTTACCGACGGAATCACCGAGGGATTCAAAAACGTCAGCTCTGTACGGTGATGAGACCGATTCACCGATGAAAATGCCGACGGAATCACCGAGGGATTCAAAACGTCAGCTCTGTACGGTGACAAGACCGGTTCACCGATGAAAAATGCCAACGGAATCACCGAGGGATTCAAAACTGCAGCTCCGTATGGTGACGAGACCGGTTCACTGATGACAAATGCCGACGGAATCACTGAGGGATTTAAAATGGCAGCTCCGTACGGTGACGTGTCCTATTTACCATCAGAATAGCCGACGGAATCTCGGACGGAATAGTCCGTCAGTGAATCCGTCGGCAAAAGTTAATAGATCCCCTCTCACTCGACCCTATCCTCCCCTATTTCTCCTTCTTCTTCTCCTTTTTCTTCCTCATCTCAACTCTCCCCAACTGCAAACAACCAGCCCCCCTCCAAAAAAAATCTCCCTCTTCTCAACACAACAAGTCATATATCTTGAAGTCTTCTTGTCACAACATCCGTGTTCTGATTTACCTATGGATTTTTATCAGTTTTTGTAAGTAATTCTATCTTTTAAATTTTAACATTTAAATATCATGGTTTTTATTGTTTTTTTAGTATATGTATTTTGTTAGTAGATGTACATGTTTTATTGTTATTTCTCAAACAAACTTGTAGTATATGAATGTATAATTTTATACTTGTTATGGTTTGTTTTAGATTTTATAAGATTGTATTTGTTTGTAAATTATTGAAACTTTATTGAATTATCGAATTACATGTGTTGTTTTGAAATAATTAATAGCTTGTTTAATGGGTCCGTTTTATTTTTTATCATCAATGGTATTGCGGAGTTTTAATTTTCATAAATTGATATATATGAATTAATTTGTATGGACGTTAATGATAATTGATAATGAATATTTAATATTTATGAGAAGTTGTAATTGGTTTGTTGGATAATCTCGAGGTAAAATTTTTTTTTTGTAAATTTATTTACCTAACATAGTTAATTAATACATGTTGTCATCATAATTTTATAGAGATTCGATAGAAGTTATGGATGATCGTTCATGGATGTATCGAGATTCACCCCAAGGATTGCGGGGTTCAGGGTTTTATTAATTTCGCAACATCTATTCCCAGAAATTTTACTGGAGGCGGTATTAAGTGTCCATGCAGGAAGTGTCAAAATAAAAAGTATCTGTATCCAGATGTTGTAACGATGCATCTTCTACACAAAGGGTTTATGGAGAATTACCAGTGTTGGTATGCACACGGAGAAGTATTTGTTAGTAAGAGGAGAATGGAAGAAATGGTGGTTGGGTCAACTTCTAGTACTAGCAACGTGCATGAAGCAGCAAATGACAACACTAATCCTTACAGGAGTATGGTTATGGATGCAATGAGAATGAATCAAGGTAATGTTAGTCAATGTCCAATTATAGAAGAAGAACCTAATGAAGATGCAGCTAGGTTTTTTGATTTGATGAAAGATTCTAACGAACCATTATGGGATGGCTGCACAAACCACAGAAAATTATCGGCCATAACACAAGTGTTCACCATCAAGTCAGATCACGGGTTGAGTGAGACCGGGTATGACAAGATTATTGAATGGGCGAGAAGCATTTTACCTGAAGGGAACAAGCTGAAAGAGAACTTCTATGCTGCGAAGTCCAAGATGAAACCCCTCGGTTTAGGATACCAGAAAATTGACATGTGCCCTAACTTCTGCATGTTATACTACCTTGAAAATGTTAAGATGACCGAGTGCATGACATGTGGGCATTCCCGTTACAAACCCAGAACTGGTAGGGGAAAGACTCTAGTGGCATATAAAAAACTTAGATACTTCCCAATCACATCTAAACTGAAGAGGTTATTCATGTCACCAAGCACTACTGAGCACATGACATGGCACCAATCACATGATGCGGTTGATGGAGTGATGGTGCATCCTTCTGACAGACACTTTAATAGTGTGCATCCTCACTTTTCAGCTGAATTAAGGAACGTGCATCTTGGGTTGTGTACAGACATATTTAACCCATTCGGGTCATTTGCTGCTCCTTATTCTTGTTGGCCGGTCATACTGACAGTTTATAACTTGCCACCGGGGATGTGTATGAGGCCGAAGTTCATGTTTTTATCTATAGTCATACCAGGTCCGAGCAATCCGGGGCGGAATATAGATGTTTGTCTTCATCCGTTGATTGATGAGTTGACGCAGTTGTGGTCCTCTGGAGCTTTGACTTATGACATTTCGAGGAAATAAAATTTTGTTATGAGAGCGGCTTTGATGTGGACTATCAATGATTTTCCAGCTTATGAAATGCTTTCTGGTTGGAGCATGCATGGGAAACTAGCATGTCCATACTGCATGGAAAACAACAAGGCATTCACGCTAAGAAACGGAGGTAAAGCTTCTTTTGTTGACTGTCACCGTCGTTTCTTGCCACATAATCATATGTACAGAAAGAACAGAAAAGATTTCTTTGTTGGCAGAGTTGAAAAGGATGTTGTACCCCCGCGTCTTTCTGGTGAAGAATTGCATGATGTTGTAAAATTGTACGGTGACATTGTCTTTGGTCTCCAATCAGGTAAGCAGAAGTTTCCTGGTTTTGGTTTGACCCATAATTGGGTAAAGCGAAGTATCTTTTGGGAGCTTCCTTATTGGAAGACCAATCTTCTCTGCCATAACCTTGACGTCATGCACATTGAAAAGAACATGTTTGAGAACATTTTCAACACCGTCATGGATGTGAAGGGAAAGACAAAGGCATCAAGGCTAGATTGGATGTAGCTTTGTTCTGTAAGCGTCAAAATATGGAGTTGGTTCGTGATGAGTCACGGGTTGCAAAACCAAGAGCAAGCTTCGTGTTAGAGAAAAACGCACAACTACTAGTCTACAAATGGCTTAAGAGTCTACGTTTTCCAGATGGACATGCCTCGAACATATCAAGGCTAGTTAATATGGAGGAATGCAGATTGTATGGAATGAAGAGTCATGACTGCCACGTGTTTATGCAAACACTCATCCCATTAGCTTTTCGTGATTTGTTGCCAAAGGGGATATGGGATGCACTCACGGAGATCAGTCATTTCTTTAGAGATTTATGCTCCAGCAAGTTGAATGTTGATCACATTGAGAGGCTTGAAATGAATATCGTCGAGACACTATACAAACTTGAGATGATATTCCCTCCATCATTTTTTGACTCAATGGAGCATCTCCTCATACATCTACTGTTCGAGGCAAAAGTTGGAGGACTGGTCTAGTATAGATGGATGTACCCATTTGAACGGTTAGATATTACAGTTGCAATGTAATTCATATATAAAAGTATTTTCTTTGTTTTTCTTCATTGAAAATACTTGATTAATTCAATGCAGGTACTTGTTCAATTTCAAGAAAAAGGTTAATAACAAGGCGCATGTTGAGGCTTCGATATGTGAGGCCTATATTGTTGAGGAGATCTCAAAATTTATCTCGCACTATTTCGAACCTCATCTAAGAACAAGAATCAATCGTGTTCCACGACATGATGATGGCGGTAAAGTGTCTTCCAGTGGGAACTTGTCAATATTCTCCAATCCTGGATGACCCACACCTAAAAATGTCGTAAGAGGAAGATATTTGTTAGAAATAGAGTTCAAACAAGCACACAATTATGTTCTATTTAACTGTGATGAGCTGAGACCTTTTATTCAGTAAGTGTATATATGTGTAATACTAATTAAACTTTGTCAATAATATACTGTTAATTAGATATTGTAATATAATACACTCATTACCACTTGCAGGGAACATCGACAATATTTGCTGATCGAATCCCAGATCTTTCAATTACAAGATGAACAATTTGCCACATGGTTCATAACACATGTAAGCATTATCACAAACTCATTCTCACTTGCAAAATTATTGTATGCATGTCATTACGTGATTCTCGTTTACTGTTCATTGATGTACATTATATACAAGGTTTATCAAATGGGAAGGAGTGCTGCTAAGTCATTGTCTTCACTAAGCCTGGGCCCTGAAAGAAAAGTTAAGTGCTACAATGGGTATTTTGTCAATGGATATGTTTTCCATACTGAAGAATACGGGCATGGAAGAAAGACATACAACAACTGTGTTTGTGTTAAGGGATCGACTTGTAGTGAGTTAGAAGTTGACTATTATGGTAGATTAGAAGAGGTCATCGAACTACAATATCATAGTAAACGATGTCTTTGTTTTCGCAAAGTAATGTCAACAAGTTTATTACACATACACCCCTTCTTTTAGAAAGGATCGATCAAGAGTGGATTGGGTGTCTGTTTTAAAAACGAAACACAGGGGTCGTGTCAAGCTTGTTCAGGATGAGAACGAAGACACAAGTGTGCGAGATGAAGTCTTTCAAGTTAGTGAGTTGGTTGAACCATATCGAGTTGCTCCTTTGGTTGACTTGGAAGAAAATTCAAATTTTCATGTTTTCGATGAAAGTCTTGTTGATGTTGATGCAGAGGAGTTGAATGTTGTTTTGAGCTCTGGTGGACAAGCAAATGTCGATGAAGATGATGACCATATTAAAGATTGCGATGAAGGTGATGACTATTCAATTGATGACGAAGAAGAAGAAAATTCTGACTAACTATCAGAATGAAGCCCTGTGTAATGTTGTTACTCAATTTTGGACCCCACGTGCTGGAGATGGTGTATACCCGTTTTGAACCGAGTGTAGGAGTGTAGCTCATGTTTGCTAGAAAATTGACAGAAGCAGAGAAAGAAATCTTTTTTTTTGGAAACCTTGTTTGAGTTGTTTTCTGCTCTTTTTTATCCTTCCCCTTTGCTACCAAAATCATCAGGTTTTCTTAGGTTGATCAGGAGTCTTCATAATGCTAAATTCGTTCCTTCTTTATCTGGTCTTTAAGGTTGGATAAATCCCTTAGAATTTGCAAAAAAAATGGTTCTGCTGCTATCACAATTTTTTTTCCAACTTAGGCTCTGATTCTGACTTGGTTTCGTATGATATCTGACCATCCTAGCTATATTCTATCACTCATGACATGTTGAAAAATTGACCTACACCTTTATTAGATATTAGGGATCATTGTTCTTAGGGCAGATTCTCAGTCAGATTTGGATGCTCAGCATTGTTAGATCAAGAACCTTTTTGACCAACTAGATTACTGCTAGATTTTGTTCTCTAAAACAATTTTATCTCACTTCGACTCCTTCATAAAAGTTGTAGTCCTGGATGTGTAGATAAATTTGGGCTTTTGAATCGCTTGATTTTGATATCAGAAGCTCAAGACATTCCAGTTTGAATATCTAACATGAAGGTAGAGAATTCTACCGCGAGAAGGATCTTGACCCGAGTTTTGCACTAAAAACTCTATTTCCGTCACAAATTTTGTTGATTTGTTCTTATTTCATACTCTCAGTCATATCGGGATGCTCGACATTGTCAGTTTCTGAATTAGACCAGGAGATCCTTTTTGACCAACCAGATTACTACTAGATTCTGTTATCTAAAATGATTTTATTTCACTTCGACTACTTCATCAAAGTTGTAGTCCTGGACGCGTAGATAAATTTGAGCTTTTGAATTGCTTGATTTCGATATCAGAAGCTCAAGATATTCTTGTTTTAATATCTAGTGTGGAAGCAGAGATTCCTGCTGCGAGAAGGATTTTTTTTTGCCCAGGTTTGCAGGGACACAATTGCGAGATGCTTAAAGATTAAAGATGAATTGCAGGCCAATTTGAATCCTTTTTGGACCAAGGACCAAATGGAAAAAGTGCTAAAATAAAGAGGATGATTGAAGATAAAAAATAGAAAGGATTTTTGCCGAAGGAAGACATGAAGAAAACACGTTTCTACCTGCACAACTAGCCGTTTTCTTTCTTTCCTTTTTATCTGAAATTTCTTGTTTGGTTTCTATGTTTCTCTCTCTTGAATGGAGAGCTGCAGACCATGTTTTTATTGCCTCATTTCAAAGGGAGCAACTGGCCCTATGGAAGGAAAGAAAGGAGCCACACCATCCTCTAAAATACTGGAAAGAAATCAGACGTGAGCACAAAATCAAAATCAAAATATGGTAGTTTCCTTTTTACGTTTTTTTACTGCAAATCAGTAGGGATTTGCATCCTAGAATTAATGCATTAAATCTTTCCTAAATAGAGATATGTTAGACTATATATAAGCCCCTCTGATGACCTAGGAAAGGGAGAAAAAGCGGAAAAAAAAAGAAGGGAAGCCAGGCAGAAAAAGAAAGGAGAGAACAGAGAAAAACAGAAAAAGAAAGACAAAAAACGCAAGAGAGGTAGGCAGTTAGGAGAGAAAAAAACTCATAGAACAGAGGGAGTTTCTTCCTTCATCCTCGCGTTGCTGTGAGATCAGGAAGGCAGGCAGTAGAAGAGAAAGAAGAGAAAAGAAAAGACAAAAAAAAGAGAGGAGAAACAAGGAAGAAGCAGGGACTGACTTTCGGTCTTTGCTCCATTCTTTCTGCAAATAAAATCTGCAGAACAGAGGAGAAGAAGGTGCAGAAAACCAGAAGAAAGAGAGGAGACCGAAACAGAGAAATGAGAGAGGAGAAAGGACTCTCTCTTTGGATACCAGAGGCGAGAAAGTAGAAGCTCTGTCCATCAGCTCGCAAATCATCTTTGGCATTCAGAACAAGCAGGGATTTGCAGACAGTGGAGGACTAAAAGAGCCGGGGTCGCCAGTGGACCAGGTAAGCCGTGTCTCTACTATCCCAGTTTTTTGCATTTTGCATATTAAGACACTGTGCATTCTTAGTTAGCATTTGTTACTGTTCAAGTGAAATTTAATTCACTTGAACAATAACCAGGGAAGGCAAATTCACTTGAACGTGTAATTTTTTTTTATTCCCAGCATTTGCATGCATTCTTAGTTGCATTTGTTACTGTTCAAGTGAAATTTAATTCACTTGAACAGTAACCGGGCAAGGCATGTGTATTTATTTTTTGTGTTTTTTTTTGTATTGTAAAAATATAAATCTCGTATTTAGAATACCCGGTTTTCGACGCAATGTGACAAATATACATATATATCAAAAAAATGTTTTCTTGTGTGTTGCATACGGCCAATACCCTAACATGTTTTGAACGCTCTTTTTTATACAAAAAATATTGGAAGTTTAGAAAATGTGTTTTCGCATGGATTTCTTAAACACAACAAAAATTATTTTCTTGCATTTCTGGATTTTACAACATGTTTGTAAAACTCCAAAGGGTATTGGCCAATATTCCAAAAAATAAAAAATCTTATTTTGGGGGGAATTCATCTATTATTCACCGTTAATGTTTGGATAAAGAAATCCCAAAGGGATGAATATCCAAAATATTTAATGGGAATAACTTGTTATTATTCACTGTTAATATTTGGATAAAGAAACCCTAAGTGGTAAATATCCAAAATAATTTTCTAGGGATAATAAGTCATCACACATCCTTGAAAGAAGCCTTGATTATAATCGAGGACATTTCAATTTTTTTTTTGCTCCACGGTTTACGAGCCGTGAGAGTATAAAACACTAAGGCAAAAATAGGCCTCTAAAGCACCCTAGATTTCTAAATTTTTGTCCCTCCTTGCAATTTACGAGGCGCAAACTCTTGAAATACTAAGGGAAAAATGAGCTTTTAAAGCACATGGAATCTCCTTGGATTTCTATCTTAATAAATTTAGTTTGAATCAAACCTAGAAAAACTGATGGGATTAGAAAACACCAACGTCATAGCAATTATAAAGCAAACCAAACACCAAGCAGCTTACCTTAGGTAAGGCGTACTAGGAGTGCTAATACCTTCCCCTTACGCAACCAGTCCCTTGCCTTAGAATCTCTGAAAGACCAGTTAGGGTTTCTAGTGACCAAAATACTAGGTGGCGACTCCAAAGAACCAACTCCTTTACACAAACAAAAAAAACCCCCGAAATCAATCGAGGGTCACCGTGACGTCGCGCTCCGCCGCGAGGGTGCGACATGTAAAACCCTTTTTTCATGTAATATAGATTATGGATGATATATTTTGTAACACGAAATATGTATTGCTTAAGCACTATTGTTATTGTTTTGTGTGATGGACAGTTTATCATTTAAGTGTTTGCAGGAAGGTAAATAGGCAACACAAATATAATTTTTCTTGTACACTTACCGACGTCCATACCGATGGAATAAGGTTTGTCGGCATTTCACAGAGAGTTCAAAAATAATTACTTGAAATGCCACAATTACCGACGTCCATTCCGACGGAATAAGTTCCATCGGCATTTCACAGAGAGTTCGAAAATAATCACTTGAAATGCCACAATCACCGACGAATTTACCGATGGAATAAAGACCGTTGGTAATTTGTCGGCGGATAATATTACCAAAAAAATCACCGACAGACTGTGCGAATTCCAAAGGGCGGCACATTAAATGCATCTCTGACCGCGTGAGTTTACCGATGGAATTACCGACGGACAACGAAAAATATGGAGGGTAATTAAAAATGTTGGTGCGAAATTCAAAAATTACCGATGGATTTTTGAAACGTCATCGACGGACTAAATTAAAATAATATTTTTTTATATATCCGTCGGTGAATCCGTCGGTAAAACTGCCTTATAAATCACAGCGTCCGCCCCTTCAGTTCATTTTTTCATCTCTTCCGTTCTTCACCTTCAATTTCGATTTTTTTCCTGTCATTTCTCCAAGGCTTTAACCTACAATCTCTAGCAAGTGTTCTTGTGAATCTTCATCAGATTAAAAGGTATGTGTTTCCTCTATTTCATTTTACTTTAAGGGTTTTTTTTTGTTTTAACTTTTTTTTTTATGTTTTATGTTTTGGTGTATTTTTATAATGTAGATAAAGTCTTGAAATCAATACATTATTAAGGTATGCATGTTTCATTCCTAAATTCTATAGTTTGTTTTTTGAATTTTTTAAATATATTTTATTGTTGTATTGGCATAATTATTGAATAATTTGTTGAATTGTAATTGTTAATATTGAATTTACCTTAGAATAAGTAATTGAATATGTTGGAATAATTAGTAATTTTACTACATTATTGCATGATTTGTGTTTAATTATTTGCATTAATTTTAATTGTTAGTCTAGAGTTTTTGTTGAATT
>Ga0325411_1000858_pt1 | contig 32750 bp, 18 predicted proteins | sample PopdelMetagenome_13_FD_206181 | JGI IMG/M metagenome (GOLD analysis project Ga0325411, IMG submission 206181) | Populus deltoides microbial communities from Bellville, Georgia, United States - Xylem-PdIQD-R4 | ecosystem: Host-associated > Plants > Phyllosphere > Stem > Wood/Secondary xylem...
GGTCCCAACTCCCTTGGATCCGGCCACAAACCCAATCCCCTAGGTCCGACGTCCTAACCCCATTCTCTCGAGTCTGCCTTATAACCCAATTCCTTAGGATCTTATATTTTGTTGATATTTTTATGGGAATAAAAGGTTGCCCCGCGGCAGCACGCAGGCATACCACCTCGTGGTGATCATAACTTATTTCCTTGTACACATAGTATAAATCTTTTTAGTTTTGACATGTGGTTTTTTTTTTTATGGTAAGATAATGTATTTGTATTTTCCAATAAAATTCTTTTAATTCATATAATATTTTTCCTTGAAGATTACCTTATCTGTGTATGCACCAAGTTTTTGTTTTCTTTGGTAAAGGCACTAAATTTAGTATATTGTTTAAGTGTTTTATTGGGCTTGGTTACTATAATGTCCATTTTGTAACACCACAGTGTCAAGTAGCTTATAGCTTTGACATGGCCGCCCTTGCTTTTGTCTACTTATTCTAAAAAACTATGTTAATCTATGGTGGTTGAGCCGAATGAATATTTTAAACAAAACTATATTTTAAAATATTTAAAAAATATTTTTTATTTTATTTTTTTTATATAAATCTAACAAATAAGGTTTTAAATAATCTTCACTTCGGTTTTTTATTAAGCAAGGGCAATGATTTTTTATAAAATATAAATGATAAATATATCCTATTTATTTTTGAAACCTTTCGTTAAAAAAAAAACTCTGAATCATTATTCAAATAACCTGTAACTTAAACCAGCTTTCCATGTTCATTATCTTTTTAAACAAAAATAGAAAATCGGCATGAGTGTGTTTGTTTTCCAATCAAGCACTTCATTATTGAATATCAGGAGATGAGCCGATGATAAAAGAGTTGAGTTCGTAGCTAGCGGCACAGAAATTTCAAGGTCAAGACCTGACACTGCTTTTTGACATCAGATTTTTGATCTGTTTGAAATACGGTAATTAAAATATTTTTTTATTTTAAAATATATGAAGATGATATTTTTTATTTTTTAAAAATTATTTTTAAAATAAATATATTAAAACCTTATGAAAACATAAAATAAATAATTTTTAGCAAAAAAAAAAAAAAAAGAACATTCAAAATTTGTGGGAACAGAACTTGCACTCCATTCCCAAACTAACCCGATCATTGAGAGTCCGCAAGAGAAAAAGAACTCTTTCAACCATAGTTTCAAAACTTTTGGTATTTTAGTTGTTAGTGTTTTAAAAATATATTTTTTAATTTAAAATTAATAATTTTTTTATATTTTAAAATTATTTTAATATATTGATGTTAAAAATAATTTTTTAAAAATAAAAAAATATATTTTAAAACAAAATTCATTTTAGAAACAATATCTATTGTATTTAAAATATACAATTAGATAATACGAAATAAAACCTGGGTTGGGTACCCCGCTGGTGGACAGAAATCCCGGCCCGACCTCTCGCCATCCGTATTTTTATTTTGAGAAAAAAAAATAAGTAAAGGTAATTATTATAAATAAAAGAAAAGGAATCCTCGAAATAAATTCTCAAGCAGCACTGGCGTCTCTATGTTAATAATTTTATGCTAGGTCTGGAGTTCGATACCGAGAGTAGGGTTTTTCTCCGTCTTTTTTTGTACTTACCATCTCCAAAACCTCACTGACCGTAGCAGGAAAAACCCTAAAACCCTTGAGTTTTAGTTAGCTAAAACAATAAATAATCTATCTTGAGAAGCCCAGAAAACTCACTTGTGTGATAATTCTGTAAGGCTTGCAAGAGATGCAGCAAAGAGCTCAAGACATAATTTACACGAAGAAGCCTTACATCGAGGATGTCGGTCCACGGAGAATGTAAAGTGTTCCTCTAATTTTCTGCATTTTTTGTTGTTGCTGTTTTGATAATTAGTAATCTGGTTGGTATAATACATACAGTAAAAGCATTCAATTCTCGACGATGTCTGCATCGGATATTCTGAAAGCCTCTGAATGCCAAGTCCATTTAGGCCAATACTATGACGCCAATAAAAAGGCAATCGTCGGTGGTCTGTTGGATACTCGCATGGTAATTTCATTCTTCTTCTTCTTCTTCTTCTTCTCATGTTATCAAAGAAGAAGAGGAAGGTGAATTTGTTCTTGTTTCATCAGGGAGCTCCAAATAAACATGGTACCTGTCAAACTTGTGGCGGATCCTTCACAGACTGTCCAGGACACTTTGGATACTTGAACCTTGTCTTGCCAGTTTATAATGTTGGGTATTTAAGTACTATTTTGGACATTCTCAAGTGTATTTGTAAGGTAATTGCACTCCACGGCTTTGTTCATCTTCATTTTTTCATCCCTTGATTTCTTCAGAGTGTCAGTGTCTCTTTATCCGGGGTGGGTTTATTGATTTATTTATGGATATATCTTCGGCAGCCATAGGTTATTTGAATGGTTAAGCCATATATCAAATGGGGTCACCAAATTCTAGCTTACATTGCTCATCTTGTTCTATCAGATGAGTTTACGATTGAGTGTTGCTGCTTATATTGCTTTTGAATGCATAATGTTTCTATGTAGTCTTGTTCCCGTGTACTTGTCGATGAGAAATTACGCAAAAGTTATTTGAAAAGGATGAGAAATCCTCGGACCGAGCCTTTGAAGAAGAATGAACTTATGAAGGAGATTGTAAAGAAATGCAGTAGCATGGCAAGCAGTAAAGCAGTGAAGTGCTTGAGATGCGGATATATGAATGGTTTGCCTTCTGCTGTCTCTCATGTCTAATTATACTTGGATGACTGCATGCTTTTAACATGAATGCGAGGAAAGCTTGTTTTCAGCTACACTGGTAGCCATATAAGGTTGTTATATGAGCATTATAATGTGATATACACCCACAGTCATTGCATCGGAAGATCCCATATATTAATCTGTAAAAGGTGATCAGATTAACTGAAAGAAAGGATATCACTTGATTCTGTTTGCTAATAGTGTGTTTGGGCTGCGTACGAAATTGCTTTTCAAAGTGCATGTCTTTATATAAAAAACATCTGAAAACACCCCTAAAAACATCAATTTGATGCCTTTTCAGCCCAAACAGACTTTTGCAAAACATGCACCACATTACTAAGCACACTTAGTCATCAAAGTTTTGTTTATTCACATACCAGAATTAGTTGAGGATAATCAACCTTTCTTCATGATGAAAAAAATACTCATAGCTATATTAAATAGGGAATGCCTTTATCTAATTTGCAATGACATCATAAAATGAGGAGATTGGAGTGCGCTTGCCTGTTCAACAAATTTACAAAGAAGACTGGAAAGATTCTTTATGATCCTTATTTTTTTCCCATTCTCAATTCACATCATATTTGTTTGCATTACAGAACAAGATGCAAGATTGAATATATTCTTGTTTGCTTGAGATCACATTTTTTCAGGTGGTAAACAACTCATAAAGTGAAATTATTCTCAAGCCATTTTCTAATGCGTCAAATGTGTTGCTTTGGGGTTTACAGCTTTCTGGAAATTCAGCCTATTAGTTATTAATTTGAATTTCTGTAGTTTCCAGGTATGGTAAAGAAGGCTGGGTCTGTCGTGGGCATCATTCATGATCGTTCAAAACTGAGCGATGGATATTTGGAAGAATGTAAATCTGCAATTGGACACACAAGAGAGGCTAGGGCGCCTATTGGTCTGGCTACTTATATTCTCAACCCTGTCAGAGTGCTGTCTCTTTTTCAAAGGATGGTGGAAGAGGTATAGTTTACTACCACTGGGAAGTTTTGTGTAAATTCACTTGTAGCTCATATTTTCCTTGTACTAATGTTAAATGCACTCAATTTTCTTGTATCACAGGATTGTGAATTGCTTTACTTACAAGGTAGACCTGAGAAGCTCATTATAACAACCATTGCTGTGCCACCTATATCTATCCGACCTTCTGTTTTTACAGAAGGCTCCCAGAGGTTTCCCCAATAATTATTTTCTTAGCATTCATTTTAAGTTGTTTGTGGCAGTGCTTCATCATAGAATTTAAATATTCTTCTGTTCCTATTTCAGCAATGAAAATGACATTACGGAGCGGTTGAAACAAATTATTCAATTCAATGCGAAACTTCGTCTTGAGTTACTGGAAGGAAGAAGGACTGGGATCAAATATCTGGTATCATAGAGGATCTTGAATTTGTTAGTGTAAACCCTTTAGATATAATTGGAAGTTGAATGCTGTGACATAGTGGTCATTATAAAAGTTTTCCTTGATATGGGTGCAATTTACTTTATTGCACTTAAATGATCTTGTATCCACTTCCCACTGCATTTTGTATGTGTTGTTGAACTTTTGCTTGATTATTATTTGACACTTATAATTACCAGCCTCCACTCCTTTTTCCCTCACTTCCCTTTTATCCCATCAAGAAAGGGAAAAAACATACAGCCATTCTTCCAGTTCATCTGTTGGCCTCGTTTAGGGAGAACATCAGATCAGCAGAATTAAGGCTAGAAACAATTAGGAAAGAAGTTGGAACTGAGAATGGAATTTAGGGTTTAAGAAAACCTCTAGTTTCTGAAGTTCATTGATTAAAATAATAATACACTGGCTCTGAATCTGTTTTACAGCTTATTTATACTAAGGTTACGATAAAAACTTTAATCGCAGCCAATATTAGACACAATTTTTAGACATCCAAATATTTTAAAAATCACATGCTAGGGATATAGCTACTATCTAATAAAACAGAATTACTGATTAATAAAATAACTATAATAAAGCTTGTAATTTAGGAGACATGATGTGGGTTTTAGATATTTAGAAAGATTGCTTGCTTTATGTATGTTCAGCTGCATGCACCTTGCTTTGTAACTTTTTTCTTTCCACTCCTAAAATCCCCCGATACTTTACCTTGATGCCAAAGTAACCTTTTCTAGAGCTACTTTAGGATCAGTACCCAAGCTTGCTTGATTATGGTTAGGCTATCCAGAAAAGCCACAACAGTGAAGAGCATCACCTTTTCTTCTTTTTCTTTTTTTATTACTTTCTGACTCTGAGTCTTCAATGGCCAATTTAATTAATTGTTCCATATTTTGGAACTTCTAGATATTATTACGTTTCATGATTCTTCCCTGTTCATTTATTGACTCAGAATTATTTTCTAAACTATTCTACATCTGTTGAACTCAAATAATGTATTGTTTTACATTGTATATCTTGCAAAAAGTGCTCTGTTTGGTGATACATACATTAATTATGGCTATTCAATATAGTGCAACCTTATCTATTTTTATTAATGTGAAAGCTAAAGAATTGATGATGTCTTGTCTCATCTATGGAGGGCAAAAAGATGAAAGTCAATTTTTCTCTTTTTGCAACCTTTTGATAATAGAAGAAAATGTTTTGTATGAGTATTATTTTTCTTCATTATCTTCACATCTGTCTACCACTATTTGTTATGATACTATTCTTATGTTGAAGATTTTTGTGCAGATTGGATGGGATGAACTTCAAGCTGTAGTTACACTATATATAAATAGTGATGTTCGCATACCATTGGATATGCAAGTAGGAAGGCCATTGAGTGGTTTTGTTCAGCGCCTCACAGGAAAGCAAGGTCGATTTCGGCAGAACTTAGCAGGGAAGCGTGTTGAGTTTACTGGAAGGACTGTTATATCACCAGACCCTAATCTTAAGATTACTGAGGTTGGGCATTATACTGAACTGAATGACTAACTGGCTATTTATTTTTGTCATTAACTTTCTATTCTATCCTTTTGATTCTCTTCTGGTCCAGGTAGCAATTCCGATCCATATGGCTCGGATCTTAACTTATCCTGAACGTATTACTCGTCACAATATTGAGAAGTTGAGGCAATGTGTCAATAATGGATCTTACAAATACCCCGGTGCAAGGATGGTCACATATCCAGATGGCTCATCAAAGTCTGTTCTCTTACTCTCGCCTTTTAATGGAAGACAGTCTTCTTTTGTTAATGATGTGAATACATACTTTATTCTGCAGGATGTTGACAGGTAATTACAGAAAAAGAATTGCTGAGGAACTAAAATCTGGTTGCATAGTTCACCGTCATTTGGAAGATGGGGATGTGGTTCTCTTTAACAGACAACCAAGCTTGCATCGGATGTCTATCATGTGCCATAGGGTGATTACGATTAATTTCAGACATGCAAAATTGTTTTCTGTAATATTCTTGTGTTATTTCATGCAGCTTCTTTGCTTTGTCCTTGCAGGCAAGAATTATGCCTTGGAGAACATTGAGATTTAATGAATCTGTTTGCAACCCTTATAATGCTGATTTTGATGGTGATGAAATGAATATGCATGTCCCGCAAACAGAAGAGGCTCGGACAGAGGCCTTTTTGCTGATGGGGGTAAGTTGTTTTAGATAAATAGATCTCAATGCCATTTATAGTTGTGCCTGTGGAAACCTATCAAGTGATTATGGTTGAACTTTAAATTTTAATTTTCACATTTAATCTACATTAATGTGATAGCATTGAGGATCCCCGCACAACATGCTCGTTCCTTTTGCTTTTATTTTCATAGATTGCATTTTGTTCTATGAGATTTTGTATGTGTTCCTCAGGTTCAAAACAATTTGTGTACACCGAAAAATGGAGAGATCTTGGTGGCCTCAACCCAAGATTTTTTAACATCTTCCTTTCTCATTACAAGGAAGGACACTTTTTATGACCGTGCAGCTTTCTCCCTTATGTGTTCTTACATGAATGATGGCATGGATCTTGTTGATTTGCCAACACCTTCAGTACTTAAGGTTAGACACAAATACTTGCCTACATATCTGTTGTAAACTACTTATTTAGTGTCAATCCCATGGCTGGCCAAAGTGTAGGTTTCCCTCATCTTCATCTTCTGTTTCAATTTTGGGTTTTATGTTTAATAATTCTTTTGCAGCACTATGATGCGGAGTTGAGTGCCAAAGGCTGTTATTATAGTTTATGCTAGTTGTCAATCTTCACAACCTTCTAGGCCTGGGTCTGGAAAAAGGCTTCATGTTGGTAGAGTAGAGTTATGTAGAGTGATTTTTATGCTAAAACTTCACCACGAGGAATCAACATCCTTGTGCAAGAAGAATTCCACTCTTTTGTGATTGTATGTTAATGTCATGGGTTATTGGTAACCGTGGTCTGTGGTGATCATGATATAAATATTTTGTCTATTTATATTTTTTCACGCACATTTTTGTGCATACCGTTGGACATATAAAATTAGTTTCAATATGAACTATTGATGAAAGTGTATATTTTGGCAAAATAATCAAATATTTAGTGCCTATATTTTGGCAAAATACACTGATCTAGGTAATGGATGTGGATGGTTAGTAAGGAACCCGATAGAGGAACCTTTTTTTCTCTCAGGGTATTGAATTGACAGATGCACTAGAGTTGTGAGACTGATGCATCCTTTGCATATTTTTTTTCTTTCTAAAGATTTGTTGGATTTCGATCTTATTAAAGATCAAATTTGATACCTCTAATTTCCAGTATCAGATCCATCAAATTTGGGCCAAATATGAATAGGGAATAAGTTGGAACTTGCTTTGAACTCATTTACAACTCTATTCTAGCTTATCAATTTCAACTGATATCACTTTTCAGAATTGTGGTGCTAAGTCTTTGGTAGATGTGGTCCCAGTTTTGTAGTTTATGTTAAAGCACGCTCTAGTACAGCAGTTTGATTCAAAAGTAATGTTCAAATTCTTTTTGTATCTTTTCTAGCCTGATTGGTTATGGTTTAGAAATTGGATTGAACATTATATTTTATGGGTTTAAGTGTTGGAATTGGATGGATTAATTGGTTGTCCTTTTTTTTTGTTTTGTTTTCTTGGTAGTCTACATTCTAGATTATCCTTCTGTTTCCACCTTTGAGACTAATGCAGCTATTGTTATGCAGCCAATAGAGCTTTGGACTGGGAAACAATTGTTTAGTGTTCTATTGCGGCCGCATGCTAATGTGAGAGTATATGTAAATCTTATTGTTAAGGAGAAAAACTATTCAAGGCCCAACAAGGAACACAAAAAAGAGCGAGAAACAATGTGTCCTAATGATGGTTATGTTTACTTCCGTAACAGCGAGTTAATTTCTGGACAACTTGGGAAGGCTACTCTAGGTGAGTTTTTTTTGGTACATTTTAGATGTTAAGCAAAGGTTCATGCTTTTAACTGATAGTCTTTGCACTTTTTATTATGTTTCCATGCAATTATGTTTTTCTCTGGTACCTGAGTTTCATACTGATGGCTGTTGAACTATTCTTTATTTTTTGAAAAATAAACCATCTGTCACTTGTACTAGGGTTTTATGTGTTTTTTAATCCTTTTTGGCATTTTATCCCATTCAAATAATAAAAACGGAAGGACAAATGGATCTGGTACTCTATCAAAAGAGACATTTGGAGTCATCTGCTGTGCAATCTCTGAGATGAGAAAAGAAATAAAGAAAGATGAGTTTGATGGATATTCTATTGTTATGAGTAAACTAAGTGAATAGATAGTTGTTATAAAATTAGTAGGTGTGGTTCATTTGTTTTCATTGAGTTCTGACATGTGCAAGGTGGCACTAGTTGGTCCTTGAAAGTAAAAACATTTCTGATATTTTAATAGAACATCTTGAAATATTGAGACAGTTTATCATCGTCAATATTTTTTAGCAAGAACAACGAACTAAAGAATCTCTAAATGGCTGCAATGGAGACACAGAATTTATTAACTGAGTTCTTTTAAGTACAATACTTGACTTGCTTATGAAGTGTATAATATAAGAAGTTGAAAAATCTTCAACAACAAAAAAATTGTGCACAAAATTTGTGTATGCCAAAACAGTGTAGTCTAGGTAAAAACCATTCAAAGGTTAATAGACTGTTCCTGCAAAGATTCCCCTGCTCCTTTTTCCACAAAACCCAGAATATGGCTTAAGTTATAAAACTTTGTCTATCATCTTTGCCTGTTCAAAAACTTCATGTCTCCAAGCGTTTACATTGACCAACTGAGATTTTTATAGTCCAATGAGAACCCTCAATACCAAAAAACACCAGCGTCTATAGTCTTCCAGTTGAAAGCACATGTAGAAGTAAATAACTAATTGATTTTGCGGCTTCTTTGGAAAAAAAGCTGCTCAACTACTTGGAAGATTTTTGTAAAGATACAACCTCCCAAGCTCAGGCTTCTTGCCAAAAGCTATATTTCTTGAGGCACACCCATTTCCCTGTGTGGAAAGAAAAAACAGAGCAAAGGTAAAATAGAAGTTCAAACTATTTAGTGCTGTATCAATTGTCATTACAAACCAGGTCAACATACTTCTAACTTTCTAGGGAGTAAGATCATATTCTTAATAAGCCTCTTTTACATGTATTATGCTTACTTAGCACATGGCAAAGCTAGTCTAGTATGATGGAACCCTGACAAACCTATGTGGTGGAACAAATGAACAGGAAATGCCTTAACATGGCGAAAGGTGAGCCTCAAAACAAGTTGGTGTAAAATTGGTCATAAGACCACGTATGTTTTTCTCAATTTGTTGTCTGTTCACTTGGGATTCTGACATGTACCTTGATATTTCCTTCTCACATTTGAGTCCTGATCACAGGAAGTGTACTCACACTTGAATGAACCTATTTTAGCAATTTGAGTTCTACGAGGACCACCTAGAGCTCTGTTTGATTATGGAAATAGGCACCATGTTGGAGTCTATTTTCTCACTTCACAACTTTTTCATGGGATAACTGTTGAAGTCATTGAAGTTCACATCAGCAAGACATGTGCTTGTTCGGCCATTAGCTTTGATACTTGTTGGAGAGATGAATATTAGGGAGTTTCCTTAGGTGATATTTTCCACAACCTTTTCATGCCAAAACAGAATCCATTTTTCCCATTAAAACCAACAAGTGTAGAATATTGGTCCTGTCCTTCTCAAATAGATTTGACAATGCTACAACCACAAGTATCCCTTTGTTCCTCTATTCCCTTTGTTAAAGTACGAATTTTTGACCAAATAACTGGAAAAGTGACTAATGATTCAGACAAAAACTGATTTGTTTATGAAATTTGTCAGTTAGGAGCTTTGTTGTGGTTTAAGTAACACTGTGACTGAAACTTTGCTTATGTTGCTAATTTACCATCATTATTCAGTTCATTCATTGTGGATGTATGGGTAAATGGCCAATGGATATACTTCTCCTGAATGTTGATAAGTGTAGAGTTGTTATTGGCAAAGCTAATGAATCATCTAGAAACCTTTACTAGTCTAGGCTTGACGTGCTATTTCCACCTCAAATTCAAGTGGTTGCTTTTACTATGCAAGATGCTATTAGTATTATTTATGGGTTATCTTTGAATTTGTGCTTTCTTGTTCTTGAAAATGATAAGCTATTTTTCTTGAGTTGTTTTAAAAAAAATACATGTGATAGTGATGCTTTTATATTTGGTTATTTGCCTCTGGCATGCATGTTCTTATAATTGAGATGCTACTCCAGGTAATGGCAACAAGGATGGTCTCTATTCTATTCTTCTTAGAGACTACAATGCATATGCTGCTGCTACTTGCATGAATCGACTAGCTAAATTGAGGTAACTACTTGCAAGTTCTCTTATTAACAAATTCTTTTTGCTTCATTTTGGTTGATGTGCTATGATATTTGATTTCTTTTTTGTTTAGCTGGATTCCTTATGCTTCATTTTAGTTGATGTGTATCTTTGTTTGGTCTTGAGGTATTTCTCATGTTCACACGTGAGAATCAGTATGCGCTTGGTGCTGTCATATGGGCAAATTGAAAGTTTTTACCTTGCTATTTATTTCCTGACTGGAAATTTTGCTTCACTTGATATTTTAAATTGTTGTCCCATTGGTGTTCTAATGAACTTGTACTATTCTTAAGGTAATATAAACCTTTGATGTCAGACAGTTTCAAGAAATTTTCCAACTGAAAGTTATCTTGGACTATTGTTTGAAAAAAATATGAATATAAGAGTTTGGAATTTAAAAAGCTTCATTGGTTTTGATCTTTTACTAATTCGGCTTAACACCAAAGCATTATTGGAGAGACAAAGATGTTAAGATTTGTGGAAACATGCAATGTCTTCGAAAATTGTTTTGGGTTGGAAAGGAAGTCTGGGATTATTAGAAACTGATTGATGCGGGACAAGTAAGATTTGAGGAGAAGAAGAGAAGCAAAAGAAAGAAGAGAAAGAAAAGCTAAGAAGAGGAGTTTCTAAAGAAGAGAAGAGAAAAGTTGCGGAAGAAGACAAAAAAGTAGGAGAGAAATTAAAAGTCCTTTTAACTTTTTTAATCAATTCATCAAAATTGATCATAATGTCAAAAATTACATATACATAATAAAACCCTAAAACAACCAACTTTTGGGCTTTTAGCCCAATAAGATTGGAAAGTATTTTTGTCTTAGAATTGTGTTTTTCAGTTTGATGGATGCCTTATTGTCTTTTTTTCCCTACTCCTTCTCTCTCTCTCTAAAATTTCTTCTCCCCATAAGAATAAGCACACTTTCAAGAAACATGCATAACAATCTTTGAAACTTCTAGAAACGGTATTTTAGGATGGAGTAATCCTTTGAATTAACCATTAATCAAATGATATTTAGTATGTAGGTTACATTAATACAAGCATGTCTATTTAAAGAAACCTAATCCAGTTTTGAATTCTTGGTTGAATGTAGAATCACGAGATCATGTTGCAACTAGCTGCAAGATGTATTTCTATTGTTTCTAAAGCCATTTTCGATGTCCATCAGTATTGGACCTTTATGGTTTTACTATCAGCTGATGCCAATTCTTATTTTAACATTGATAATTTCTAATGACAATGCTTTTTTCTTTCAGCTGTTAATGTAAATAACTCTGTATTTAATCCAGGAAGAAGTTGACTGTAAACCCTTTAGTTTGATATGTGCTTTGTTGATTTAGTATAGCGGCCATTTCATGAGGTTCACTATATCAAAATCACTCCTGGTTGTGACTGGAACTTGGTTATGGTGTTTTTAATTTTTAATATTGTTTAATTTGCTCCAGCTTCATTAGAATATGAAGTTAGAGCTCTTGCTACCGCTGGTCGATTCCTATGTCATGACTGCAATATTGATTTATCTCATCTTGGTTATTAGTGGTAGCTAGTATGATAAAAAAATGAACTTTTTTTTCCCACTATTTCTTCAGGCAATGCTATCTATGCTTGTTGTTTTCCCGCCTATTTTACATATGATTCCCTGTGGCTTTATAATTTGTGTTCAAAAGAAAAATGAAATTGTTGTCAGCAATATTTGCTTATTGTCTCATCTACTTTGCTGGTGTCTAATGCCATCTCAAATTTCTACGTGAGTAGTAATGGTATTAAGTTATCTGTTTGGCTAATTACATTGTATCTGCCTGAATGTAGTGCTCGTTGGATAGGAAATCATGGCTTCTCAATTGGGATTGATGATGTCCAACCAGGAAAAAAATTGATCGATGAGAAAGGGAAAACAATTTCAAATGGTTATCGACATTGCAATAAACTGATAGCTGATTACAATGGAGGAAGGCTTGCGCTTAAATCTGGTTGTGATGCAACTCAAACACTGGAAACTGAAATAACTGAGAGATTAAATAAGCTTCGAGAGGAAGCTGGGGATGTAAGGATCTGACATTAGGTTAAATTTTAGTATTTTTATGTGAATGAGTTCAATGCTCATTGGCAGGGTATTTAATTGGTTGGATTACTTTAGTATTTACTCTAATATAGTATTGTTGAGTGAGGACAGGTTCTTGGCTTTGAAATGTAGTCAATGAAAGATTCTGCTGCTGTTTTGTTCTTAAAGTCAATTCTTTGATGTTGCATGTCATTGTGTTAACCTTTTGTTGGTTGATGAAGTACTTTGCGTCACTAACTTGATTTTATCTAAATAGGTATGCATGAAAGAATTGCATTGGAGAAACAGTCCATTGATTATGTCACAGTGCGGATCCAAGGGTTCCCCTATCAATATTAGCCAGATGATTGCATGTGTTGGTCAGCAATCAGTTGGAGGTTCCCGTGCGCCTGATGGATTCATAGATCGAAGTCTCCCTCATTTCCCTAGGAAATCCAAGACCCCTGCTGTAAGTAGAGTATTTATGTGTCTTTTATTCTGGTTCAAAAACTTAATCTCACAGAGGCATAGTCACCATCAACCAAACATTATCGTACAATAATAGACTTGCTATTTGCAGTGATGGATACCATCCCTTACGTAGGATCTCTAAACTGTATAAAGTGAGCTATTGTTTGAAAATGGGAATTCATATGCTTTTATGATCTCATATATCTTCAGATGCCTGAAGTGTCTGGACATGAGTGTGGTAAAGCACATGTGCCGTAGACTACTTTGCTCAGAGTTGTCATTCTGCCTAAAATACTCATGTTGAGTGACATGGCAAAGGAATGGGAGTAAAATCTGAGTGACATGGCTATATTTTTTTGGATATACCAGTTTTGTGGAACAAAGTTCCTTATTGAGAGAGCTTTGTTTTTCTGTCTTCTTTATCTGTAACAGTCACAAAATAGTTGGCTTTGTCAAGAGCAGTTGAGTTCCCCCCCCCTCCCCCCCCCCTCTTGGTTATCCGAAGGGATCTTAGTTTGCCATGCTTTTGCCATTACAGTGGGCGCTCACTGAATTTATGGTTGAATGTAAAAGCCTCCAGTTTTATTGGCTGGGTAACATCATACTCATGTAAGACATGCTCAAGTTTACTCTTGAGATGCCCATAAATTTGTGGGCATTCAGTTGTGATTGTTACTAGGCCAACAACAACAAAGCCAACAAAGAAATAACTTGTTTTATTTTTTACTAGAAGATATGCATGCTATTAGGTTCTTTCTTTGGGAAGAAGAAACCAGTTTTTTCTATGAGCAATTTGTACTTGTAGCCAATATCTGATCTAATGTTTGACGATTCTGTATTGTTGTTTTGTGTCTGGGTTAAGCTGGATGTTGCAGTAGGTTGACAACCTATCTAAACATGTTTTGTAATGCCTACTAGCTTGGAATTTAGAATTAGATGGGTTGATTTGCAAAAAGCATGTGTACTTGTATTTTTATGACCATATGCCATCTGTGTTCTCAGAAAATCATCCAGGTTAATATTTTGTACCTAAAAAGGATCTTTCTTATTTGTATATGTTATGGAGTCAATGAATGGTATGATGTTGGCAGATTCAGCATTGTTGGTTTTGAGCCTGCATGGAGTTGGAGGGTTGCAGTAGGTTGAAAACTTGTCTAAATATGCTATGTTGTTTTCTTTTACATGTATTTTGAAGGAAAAAAGAACTATCCATGAAGCCAACCTCTTCTAGCATGGAATTGAGATTTTTTTTCTTTGAATTGAGGCAAGCATAATGAGTATACTTAATATTTTTATGCCCTTAGTCCATCTGGATTTTCAGGAATTCCGTGTTTAATATTGCTATCTTCGAAAAAGATCTCTCTTTTTTATATAGTTTCTTGTTAGTGAAGTTATATTCAGTTATTACCACTGATTATTGTGATTTGTTTATTTATATGATAAGTAATTTGAATGAAATTATTGACTAGTAATTAAGATCGATGAAATGAGTAGAATTATTTACTCTGTAGTAGACTAGTAGCCCTTGAAAGAGTTTTCTGTCAACTCTATCAATGTCTCTGGTTGAATTGGTTTGGATTTTTTTTTTTTTGAAAATTTTCAAATGGAAGTTCTTGTTAGTATCTCTATTTGTTATTGTTACTAACATATTTGAGTGTGTGTCGGACTTGGATCCCAAATCTCTAACTAGTAGCTTAAAGAAATGCTTCATCATTTGGCTCATAGCATAAACGATACATAAGAGTGTTTCTTTTCTTTTGTTTAATTCTTTTTTGGAAGCATGAACTTGTGAAGCAAATGGGGTATTGTAATCTCTTGTGCAGGCTAAAGGCTTTGTGGCTAATTCCTTTTATAGTGGTTTGTCGGCAACTGAGTTTTTCTTCCATACCATGGGTGGGAGAGAAGGTCTGGTGGATACTGCGGTATGGAAAATCCTTTTTTTTTTCTTTTATTAGCTATCAATTTAAGATTGAAATATGTTTAATATTTTATCTTATAGTTTCATTGCTTCTTTGTTATTAACCCCTCATAGTTAGTGGCTTATAGAAAGCTGATGTCATGCTCATATATTAATTCGAAACTCAATTTTGCTTTTTTAATATAAATTGCTTGTAAAAGTTAGGCTTTTTTTTTTTTTTTTTTGCCTTGGAAAAAAGGAATGTTCATGCCTGATTAATGGAAGATCTTCCATAATATTTGTTACAAGAAAATTAGAGATTTAGTTAATTAGGAATCTATTTATGTTTTGTTACTTTGAAAATATTCTATGTTTTATTACATTTTAGGGCCCCATTTTGGTTTTAGCTTTTATAGAAGTGCACATTTTTATTTTTATGTTAGCTGTTGAATGATTAGTGACAATAGCGTTCTATCTTCCTTGTCCTTCTCTCTAGTTCTTCTTGTTTCTCCCTTTATCTTCTTTATTTTTCTTGTCTTTCTTCCCTCTTCTCCTCTTCAATTGCTGCTGTTTAATTGGTATCAATATCAAAGACCAGCCTTGATCTATCCTAAACACCAATCTTCCCTTCAATCCACCATGGATAATCTTTTAAATCCTAAATCTCTATTTTCATAAAAGAAAATAAAAAAGTTGCTACCACATCACTAATGATGATACCGAGGCCAAATTTTTTTCTATTTTCACTAAAGTTAATTTGTCTTAATGCTTTCCCTAATATGAAAGCTTTCTTAGCACAAAAAAAAAAAAAAAAACCATTATTTTGCTTGAAATTAGAGTCACAAAGTTAATATGAAAAAGTAGTAGCCAGTTAGCTTAAACTAGAAGTATAAATATCATTTGAGGTCCACCACTAATCTTCTTTTCTTATTATTAATTTTTCTTATGTGCTTGACCTGAAGTGTAGTTTCTTAATGTTGTTCCTAGTTTTGTTCTTATTTCTTTTGATTTTTCCTTTTCGTTTTCATTCATTTGTCATATGGTTTCTGGGGTCACCAAGTTAACTAGAATCAAAGTTTTGAGTAAAATTTAGTTCCCTATGAAAAACTCTCTCTTGGTTATTTGACTACGAGTTTTGCTTTAATTTTCTTCCAAAAATATTCTTTTATGCTAAGTCATCAACTAATAATAATAATAATAATAATAATAATTACGAACTTTGTGAAAATGGCCCATCTCATATCAATGAGAAGTCTAAAATAAAAATTTATATGGTAGTTAATATGTCCCTGTAGTTTTGACCTGTTAATGTGGATCCTGATGCCTTACCAATTGCCATATGTTAATGGCCAATTGTATGGCAGGGTGAGTTGGGGGTTTGGGACTAGAGGAAGATGGGTTTATCTTGAGATTTGAAACATGTTTTTATGTAATTTTTTTCCCTTCAGGTGAAAACAGCTGACACTGGATACATGGCTCGTAGACTGAGCAAAGGATTGGAAGACTTGTGTGTTCAATATGATAACACAGTGCAAGATGCAGGTGGTGGTATAGTTCAATTTCTTTATGGAGATGATGGCTTGGATCCTGCTATAATGGAAGGAAAAGCAGGGGTTCCTTTGAATTTTGATAGATTGTTCATGAAAGTTAAGGTTTGTTGCCGTGCTTATCTTAAGTGAATTTCCCATGATTTCTGTGAAACTTGATAAGACTATATATTTGATTAATTCCCACACACAGGCAACATGTGGTGCTGAAGAAGATGAGTACCTTTCCCCTTCAGATATCTCAAACATTGTACAAAGTTTGCTACTAAAGCATAATGGGACTCTTGATGGAATTTGTTCTGAATCCTTCAGAAAAAGTCTTAGTTCTTTCCTTGGGGATCAAGCTAAGAGACTGGAATGCTTGATGAAATTGATTGATGGTGTTGAGGTAGAGAATTTTGAGAAAATAAAAAATGTTGAAGGGCTCACAGGAATTTCTAAGAATACAGAAAAGATTGCTCAGAAGGTCTCTGGTATTACTGAAAAGCAGTTGGAGGTAAGTATCACTTCACTACCATTCAAATGAACTGATTGATACCTGTGCCTTCATGGTTTAAATTTATTTGCTATTTCCTTTGTGTTAATGGCTTCTTTTCTTTTGGTGTCATGATGTTATAGCACCATATGAGTCAGTAGAAGCTGAAGGGATATAAATTAATTTGTTGAGAGTGTTTTTGTTTTCTAGTGCTTTATTAATTTTAGTTAATAGGGCTAAAAAATAGGCAAATAAAAATTAATCAGCCTCCACCATCAGAAGTAAGGTAACGTGCTAGATGTGGGACCACTCTGGAATTGGGAGCATGAATAAGCAGTGGACAAATGGGAGCTTGATGAACTTTCCCTGCTACAAATGTGTAGCTTTTTTATCTAAGAAATTTCTTAATATAAACTTGGTTTTCCTCATTGTTGATAAAATAAGTGAAATTTTTAACATGTAAATGAATTATAAAGTTGAGAATTTCTGGTTGCTTAGTGGGCAAGTATAAAAGGTCATTTGTCAGATGCTGGTTGTGGGTGTTGAGAAAAAAAAAAAAGGACAGGTGTGCTAGAAGATGCTCGCTGATTAGAAACATAAACTATTAGAGGAAACTGGTATTTCACATCTTTGGAAAACAAGTGGCTATGATTCTTTATTCCACTGATAAGAAGTTGACGCACCGAAATTTGTGGTGCTGGTACTACCAGCAAGAGTTTTATAATCTCAGAATAAAAGGAGTATTCAGATTAAATTCATAGTGGAAAAGAGTCATAGTAGATAACCTTGTGTTGTGAATTGTGACGACGAGCTTGAAAATTTTGCAACCTTTCAAAAACAAATTCATTCATTAGCTACAAGGGTCTAGGATCTCACTTTATTCTCAAACCTGGTAGTTCAATTGATTGGTACTCCTCTAGTCTCTCGTTTCATAGTAATCTTGTTCTCGGTATGTCTTCCTAGGTATTGTGAAAGACATCTTCTCTTAATCTTCTTCCTTTAACTCAATATGATTAGTAGCAAAAGAAACCATTTATAACAGGGAGTATGTCATGAACCAGAACATGTATGGCATTTGACAACGGAAAAAATTTCTTTCAAGGTCATGCTTTCTTTCTTGAGTTATCTGAAATTGAAGCAAACACTATCCTTAAAAAAAGGATGTTTGACAATGCCTTGTGCAAATTAAATGTACTTACCATTTTTTTACTGTTCCCTGAAAGAATGAGTAATAAGGGTGTCAAATTGGCTGACCCATACTCTATGTGGATTCCTTAGAGGTAGGTAGGTAGGTATCAAATGGATGTTGTCACTGCTAAAACAGCCTCTGGAAGTTCATTTGGATGCTCGGATATGTGTATTGATCAGCATATAAAGCATATATTTTTCAATTTGAGAAAGAATGTAAATGGAATTGAAGTGGTACTTGATGAGATCTTTGATTCTTTCTAATGTGACAACAATAGCACCATGAACGTGTAGTTAAATGCAAAAACAGGAATGTCACCAAAGATTCCAGAACAGTGTCCAGCCCCAAAAGCTGGCATACTAAATTAAACACTTCTGCTAGTTCACGGGCATTGTGAACAACAGGACAAAATGTATAGAAATTACTTCTTAATCTTAATGTTCTTGGCAGATTACCAGTAGATTGGACATATTTTGTAGCTCATCAGCTTCAGTTCAATGGGTAATAGGATTGAGAAGTAATGATTCTAGGTTTAGATTTTAGCAATAAAAAAACTTATCATGTGTGTTTTATTTTTTATGGAAGCTTAAGAGCAGCAGAGCTAGAAAGAAACAGTGGGAGAAATGAATGCAGAACTAGATGGACTTTTTTGCTTCTCTCATTCAGTTTCATATTGTAGAAAGGTGGTTAAGCCCATTTATAAATTGATCAAACGTATGCTTAATATCTATACATGAAAAACACTAGTTTTCTAGAAGTGGAATACTCTACAGTGAGTTAATCAATCCTTTTGTTATTCAATGAAATGGCTTGATTTAGAAATGTTAATTTTTTCTATACAATTTGCTTACAAGGATTTTTTTACCATGTATTGTATATCCAATACTAGAACAGGTCTTTATTGTTTCCCTTATAATTTGTAGTGAACTGTCTTTAATGAGTGTTGATGTAAAATAAATTTTAGGTTTTTCTGAAAACCTGCCTTGATCGTTATGTCTGGAAAAGAATTGAACCTGGAACTGCAATTGGAGCAATTGGAGCTCAAAGTATTGGAGAACCAGGAACGCAAATGACATTAAAGACCTTTCACTTTGCTGGAGTTGCGAGCATGAGTATCCTTACTAATTTCACATTTTTTTATTGGCGATTGACACTTTATCTTGTAAGGACTTTGGCTATCGTTATGTCTTAAGTTGATTTCTAAGCATTATTTTAGATATAACACAGGGAGTTCCTCGTATTAAAGAAATAATAAATGGTGCCAAAAGGATCAGCACACCTATCATTACAGTAGAACTTGAGCATAATAGTAATGTAAATGCTGCTCGAATCATAAAGGGCCGCATCCAGAAAACTGTTCTAGGCCAGGTATGCAATCAATTCATTGTCGAAACTTAATAACTACCTTCTTGTTGGGTTTGAATATTTGATATAATTTTCACTAGTCTCTGATTAGTTGTTGTAGGTGCAATCATTGGTGATTTCAGCTTGTACTTTTTTTTGGCTTCATTAATTACACCTTCATTCATCCATTTTTTACTGAACCCAGAACCCTTTTGCACAATTGCTCTCTGCTCAACTCAGCAAAATTCTTATAAATATATTCATTGTTTATCAGCTCTTCAGATTTCTAATTAAGCTTGTCATCCAGTTTCTATTAAGTTCAATTTTGTTTCGTGATCTTGTTTTGCAGGTCGCGAAAAGTATAAAAATTGTAATGACTTCACGATCAGCATCAGTAAAGGTTACACTTGACATGAAAACAATTCGTGAGGCACAGTTATCATTGGATGCTAACATTGTGAGAGAATTGATTTTAGAAACTCCAAAGATTAAGCGGAAGCTGCAGGTGAGAACTTTTCACATGGTAGTGTTTAGCATTTGCAAAGTTATAAATGTTAATCATCCCATGGCAATGTTAACCTGCAGCGTATTAATGTTTTAGAAGATGGAAAGTTGGAAGTTTTTCCAGGTGGTGACAGAAACAAACTTCATTTTGAACTCCATTCTCTTAAAAATATGCTTCCAGCAGTTGTAGTAAAGGTGAGATTTATAGAATTGTTGGATATTACTTTTCTTTTCACGTGGTCATAATTTTTAGGAGTAGATGTGTAATTACCATGTTGTCTTTGGATGGTAGGGCATAAAAACAGTTGAACGTGTTGTTATTGCCCAGAAGAAGCTTGATGATGCAGAGAATGATCAAGGCGGCCCGAAATACAACATGTTTGTAGAAGGGTGAGTTTGCTGTAACTACTTTGTCTTTTTTCCAATCATTTACTTAAGCTGTACATATTTTTTTGTGGTAAAATCCTTTCGTGCCACTTTATCTTAATGCCATCAAATACAACATGCTCTTATAAGGGTTTAAAATATGTTTCAACTATTTAGATTGGGGTTATTAGTGCTTCCAACCTAAAAGTCTAAGCTATTCGGGAGAGACTCACACATGCCTTAACTAAGATGGTATTTATCGAAGTTACATTTTGAGGATCATTTTATGCACCATTAACATGTTGCAGTCATACTTCTGCTTGTACTTTATATTTTTGTATGTATCTTAATAGTTCTGTGATGAGAAAGAAAGTGCTGCCTCAAATCACATCATGTGAATTCAAGTAACCCTGAGTGGGACTTCAGGAAATACAAAGAATGATTTTGGAAAAAACGATGCTGATGTGGAAAATATAGAAATCCTTTTCCACAGGGGTTCCTTGAATTAACAATGAGACTTTCAATCTTACTAGGTGAATCACTCAAAATGGACTATCCACTCTCTTTAAAAAAAAAAAGAAAATAGAAAATAATAATCCCACTCCTATTTATTTTCTTAAACAAAACAGGAAAGAAGAAAATCCTCTCAAGTCTTCTTTCTGCTCATCTCATTGACTCCTTATCTTTATTGCACCGTTTAGATTGTCATTTGACTTTAGGAGTTCAGACAACACATTATGTCAACCTTATTTTAGTTGTTGTCTATGAGTAGCACTAATTTATGCATGGAAGTTGTAAGAACTGAAGTGCAACTGTGAAGCATACTTTGTAATAGGCTACATGCCCTAGATGGAAACATCCCGAGTTTCCAATCTCGTTAGCCTAAACAAGTGTGCTGGGTCCCTGTAGAACTGCATCAATTTCCTCCTAACCACTATTATCTTAAACTCCATTTGCAATATATCTTTATAATCGCAGGCTATTAAAGAACTCAAAAAATCATTTGAATATATCCATGATCGATGAATCACAAACAAAATTAAAAAAATGGTTGATCATAGTTGAGACTCTTCATCTTGCTTCGCGGTATTTAGCAACTCATATTATTAATTGTGAAAATGCAAGTTCCTGGATATTTACAAGTGATTAGTCCAAAAGACATTAAGAAAATTTTTAATCCATGTGATGGCAGTGAGCAAGAAAGTAGAATGTTTTATGGTATGCTGCATGACATTCTGATCATGATCTATGAATTGATTGTTCTTGAATCAATCATGACTCTAACATGCTGCATAAATATATTTGACAGATTGTTAGAAGCTTTCCATTCATAAGTTTTGATAATGTTTTGTGAATCTGTTTAGCACGGGTCTTCAAGCTGTTATGGGGACTGAGGGTGTTGATGGTCGGAAAACAAAAAGTAATCATATCATTGAAGTCCAGGAAACTCTTGGAATTGAGGCTGCCAGAAAGTGCATCATTGATGAGATAAAAGGGACCATGGAAAGTCATGGAATGAGCATAGACATTCGTCATATGATGCTTTTAGCAGATGTGATGACTTCCAGGGTGAGTGATTTGTTAAAATTTTGTTATCTTTAATTTTTAATTGAACCAGAAGTGGTTCCAACAGATTTGGATTCTATTTTACTTTTCTAAATATTCATTTTATGGGGAACAAAATGTTAATGATGTTATAACAGGGTGTTGTTCTTGGAATCACAAGATTTGGTATTCAAAAGATGGACAAAAGTGTGTTGATGTTGGCTTCATTTGAAAAAACATCAGATCACCTCTTTAATGCTTCTGTAAAAGGAAAGGATGATAAAATTGAGGGAGTAAGTGAATGCATCATAATGGGCATCCCAGTTGCAATAGGCACCGGTGTACTCAAAATTCAGCAAAGGTAAGAATACAATATATAATTTAATATTGTTGAATACCATGTTTTTGTGCTACTGATGTTCTAGCCATGAATTTGCAGTTATTTATGTTATGTGCAAAGCTGATCGTTTGTATGTTATGTGCTTTGCTTATTGTTTCTATAAATTAATACTACTTGTTTGTATAATGGAATTGAGGAAAACTGTCATTCTATGAGCTCCAAAGTGATGGTTTACTGAGACGTAACTTTTTTTTAAATTGCTATTTTAGGAAGAAATATGGAGTTCAATTTTTCTTATTGAATCAGGACTATCAAGTAGGTTTCTCCTATTTCTATTAGATTTTGCTAGGTTTTAGTTTTCCTGTTTCTATTCGGTCTGGTGTCTAAAAATCTCACCATACCTAGGAGGAATTAGCTCTGTGGTCCTTATAATTTAGAGGTTGTCTCCACTATGTCCTTACATTGTAATTGCAGTCAATGTATCCTTGATTATGGACATAATTCCCAACAGATCCTTTGTTAAAAAATTTCATCCAAGCTAACAGATTTTGGTATGTCACTTTATGCGACCAAAAAATAACTAATTTATGACTGAACTAACCTTTCTAATTTGTGTCCAAATCAAAATAGAAAATAAACCAAAAAATCACCAAGAGAAAACTTACCCTCCTCAACCATCACCTCCGTTCAAATCCTCAAGAACAAAATCCCCTTCATCACTACCTCCCACTTCACCACAATTGAAATTCTCAAAAACCAGATCTGTACCTCTCCCTCCACTGTCACTAACTGCCATGAAAACCCACCATAATCCATGGCCAAAAATACTGGCACCCACAACCTAGTCCTGCGATTCCACCACACCTGTTAACAAATTTAAAACCATCATATATGCAAACACCGTTTGACTCACCTCAACATCCCAAATCCACCAGAGTCTCGACTAGTGATGAAATAGCATCCTCAACCATTGATGCATTTTTTTCTGCTACTTCACTTTAGATGTTGCAAAGAACAAGACCCAAATGGCTTGGATCTAGAGGAGTACTTGGCAAGTACTCGTTAAATTGGTGAATTTTAATGTCTCTAACAAGATCCAAATGAGTGGTGTGATTAATGTTGAATATTTAGCTATTTGATGGTCAATTTCCATCTCTTTGTTACCTCTTTCTCCAAATCTTTTCTTTTTCTTTTTCTTTTTGTCTTTTTTAAATTATTGAATAATTATCTGATTTATTTATTGTTACTTAATCACAACTGTGTAATGGAAGGAATTGGTAAGAGTTTCGAGAGTTTAAACTTTGAATTGGTTTATTATAAAGTGAGTACACATGAGTGTGTTTTAGTAAGTTCAAGAAAATTAAAACCATTTGTGAATGATGACAAATAAAAGATTATTTTTTGATTGACTAGCCATAGTAGTTTTGTCATAAATTAGCTATTCAGGGTCAAACGATCTATATGAGATTATATCTATATTCAAGGGCAAATTAGCTGCGTTTAGGCATGTTAGGGGATATTGGAGAGAACCCCTAAAATGTAAGTATATGTAAAGCTCCCCCGTGCCTAGACATTCAAGTTATGCTATGACTATGAATTATCAAATCAATCGAGTTTCAGAGAATTGATTCTCATGATTTCTGTTCTTGTTGGTGGTTCTACATAAGATTCACAAAAGCTTTGATAACTCGTGTACTAATGGTGCTTGGTGAGTTTTATCAGTGGAATTGGTGTATTTTCTTTTACATTTAGGGTAATGATGGATCTAAAATTGGAGATTTATGCGCCTATTTCCCCCAACATGGTCTTGTGGTTTCACTTTTTCGTGTGCATTACTGTTAGTCTGGTTCCTTTATATTATTTTTCAGCACCCAGCACATTAGATTTTTACTGGAAGTTACTACTTAATGGTGAAAACTCCAGCACTCCTATAGTACTGGAATTTTCTGTATATTCCCACACCAAAAAATGCCATATGTCCATTTCACCACTAGACGAAACAGCATGTAATCTCCAATTTCTCCTCATGTAATAGACTCTCTGCCCTCCCTCTAAAGCCAGAACTCCATAATCACTATCATACTCCAAATCAGAGAAGTTGACAGTCATAAACTAAAGTATAAATTGCTTGGGAATTGACCCAGGGTTAGTAGAAATGCGGATTTATAAAACTTGAAACACAAAGTATCTTTCTCTAATTTATCAAAGCTTAAACCTGTTTTTATAAAAGAAAGTCATCCACTAAATATAAATCTATTTTGCAACAAATTAATTGTGGATGTAACAATCATCAAAATTGGTGTAAAAGTTACTTTTATCCTTGCATCCCATAACCATCATTTCTAAAATGAATACTATAGAAGAATCAGGATGCGCGACAGGTGACCAAAGTGATCTCTGAACTACAACATCAATGGTTACTTCTTTCTTGTGTGGTTAAGTAATTGATTATAAAGGCTGCTAACAAGACCATGAATTTGGTAATGGAGATGTAGGAAATTTTGAAGTTTGCTCTAAGTAGAGGTGGGGGGTTGTGAGGGAGGCTGAAAACTTATAGATGATAGATAACGGAGTGTGATATAATGTTAACAGAGGTTCGCTTTTTAATTATCTGATTTGGCGAAATGGACTTGGCATATTTTGGTATGGGGATGCACTGAAAACTCAGTACTACGGAAGTACTGAGTTTTATCCCTACTTGTTGGTTCATTGGTTAGGAATCTAATTTTAACATTTAAATGAGCAAATAAGTTAGTGTTATTACTGAGCATACCGAGGATTTATACCTTCAGCTGCCTTTACTATTTTCTTTGAGTATTTTGCTGCCTGTACGACCTGGATATATATATATATATATATATATATATATATATATATATATATATGAACACTTGATCACCTGTAATTTTCTGATAAATCTTACTCAAAGGTCTTACGTTTTACTTCTATAATCATAATATTCAAGATATGCTATCTTGTCATTGTACCTGGAAACTATAAATGAATGCTTCATCACCTGTCTATTTCTGATAAATCTTACACAAAGGTCTTACATTTTACATCTATAATCATAATATTCAAGATACGCTATCTTGTCATTGTACCTGGAAAATATAAATGAATACTTCATCAACTGTATATTTCTGATAAAGCTTGCATAGAAATGTCTTGTTTTCTTATATATATGATCAAAATATAAGACATATTAGATTGTTTATTGCTTTGTTTTGTTTACCTTTTTTTAGTTGTGCTACAGCTTTAGTCAATATGCACAAGGAAACACCATTGTTACCCAAGCATTGTTGAGATATCTGTTTATGCCCCAGTAAACAAATGAAATTGATCAGTAGCTTTACTGCATTAGAGATCTATAGTGTGGCATTGTTTTGATGGACTAGGTTCCTTTAGTAGTTTCTGAAGTGTGTTTGGTTTGAGGGTTTTGGAGGCAACAGAAAGGAAAAGAAGGGTTGAAAACCTTTATTGTCGTAAGGATGCTTTATAAGTTTCCATCCATGATGCAAGTATTGCTTGTGTTAATAAGGGTGTATACTAAAATTTCAAAACTAAAAGAGCTGTGTGTGAAATCCAAATGACCTATCAACTTAGAGGAGATTTCAGCGGTTTAGCTGTTAAAATAATTAAGAGGGGAACTCGGAAAACTGCCTCCTTCTTTGGAGCTTCGTGAATGCCGATCTGCATGCTTTAAATTCAGTTTTCATTTATTTTTGGAAATTAAATTTGCTCGTAGGCTAGTGCTTAAACAGTTTCCTAGTTGGGGGATTTTCTTAAGCTCTTATGTGCCAAATGCAGCAAATCACTTCAGTCTTACATAATTTTTGTTTTCTCTATGCAGAGTTGATCCACTTCCGATATTGGATTATGGATTAGATCCTATTATCTCTTGAAAGTCATCAACATGTTTATGGAGTTATATATGCTTGCAAATTTTCCAGTAGACTTGGTGCACATGCCTCGCTGTCACTTCTTGAAGGTTAGAGATGTGCATGGAAACTTCACTGTGAATTGTTGGCTCACTTTTGATTTAAACCGCAGGATGAACTTGTAAAAGATGGTATTGAAACCAAACATCCTCGACCCCTCTACCATCTTTTGTTGGATTCTTAACATGTGTGTGTATATATATATATACAAAGACATTCATTTTCTATTCAGTTTGGTTAAAAAATAACCAAACTGAATTAAAAAAAAAAATTCAAGATCAAAACCAGTTTAAACTGATAATTTTCAGTTTGGTTTGATTTGGTTCTTGATGTGAAAACCAGAAAAAGATGATTCTTTTTTTTGGGTTTTTTCTGGGTTTTTTTTTTTGGCTTTATAAGGCTTTTAAAAGCTATTAATTAATGTAAAAAACATGTTATAATTGGTTTTTTTTTTTTTGTCTTTTAATTGAATTTTTTTTGTGACCTTTTAACAATAACCATCAAAGAAATTATAGGTTTTTTTTTTATGGAAAAAACACATTGATCCATCAAACCAATTTAGTTTTATTGTATGTCAAAAGCCAAGAAAAGTAGATGAAGGGATGGTATTTAATTGGTAAAACAAAGCAGAAGAAGAAGTTAGCTAATGAGATATTAACTCGGGCTATGTTTGTATTGGTAATTACTTGACTCAAGATAATTTGCAATCGTAAAGTTAGCAGGTTGTGAAATGCACAGACAATTTATGAATCATTTTATTATTATTATGATACTGGTAACGATGATGGAGGATAGAGAGAAGATAATGAGAGAGACAGACGAGAAAGCCTGTGAGGATGAAAAAGATTGAGAGAAAACTGGGGGCATCTAGGTTTGATTTAGACTCTAGGGTCAGGAGAAAACTGATTTATACCTGGTTTTCAACTTGCCTTAATGCTGTTTCAATCGATTCAGTTCGATCTAATTTAATCGGTTCCAAACTTTTTTTTGTTTTTCTAATTAGTTTATTTAGGCTTTTTTTTTCTTTTACTATTTAATTAATTTTTTAGGTTTTTACTCGCCTCTACACACTAGCTAGGACACCCACACTTTTATGTGAATATATTTTTATATGTTTTTAGATATATATGATTTTTGTTCATATAAATTAACCATGCAAATACAATGTGAGATGTAATTAAAAGATAAATGAAAATAATATTTTTAAAGTATTATAAAATTATATAAAAAATCCAAAATATATTAATATTAAAAAAAATAAACCAAACAATTTAATAAAAAATATTAAAAAAATAAATTTAAAAAATAAAGCTTTTAAGAAAAAAAAAAAAGAAAAGATGATAGATGTTGTTGGCCTTGGCCAGCATCCTTCCTGGTCTCCAAGAAAAGTAAGGTAACGTATCAGGATTTTTTTTTTTTTTTTTATGATAGGGAACTAGGTTTGTGTTTATGGATCTCAAAAATATCATCTCAATAATTATATTTTCTGTGTGGAAATAGCTTTGGTTTTTTTAATGAGTTTGATCGTTGTTGTTTTAATTTTTTTGACAAAAAATTATATTTTGTAAAATAAATTTAGTTTAATGTTAAAATATGTTATTACATATTAAATTCGCATAGGTATATAAATAGAAATAGATATTAGGACATTAAACCATAGGAATAGAATTTAAAAAGATGGAATTGAAAAAAAAAATATAATGATTAAATTGTAAAAAAACATTAGAGATTAAGAAGGAAAAAATCTACTATGAACATGATCAATAAAATATGAGAGGGGCTCCAAGTTATCAAAAGTAAAAAAGGGTGGTTATTTTAGTTTATTTGCTAATTAATAAAATATATATGCGACACAATTTATTATAAATTACTATAGTAAAATTATTATTTTATCCTTAGATGGGAAAAATATAAGCCTTGATGATGGGGATAATTTGGTTATTTTCAATGACTCATTGGTAATTAAAATATTGTTTGAGGTACGTTATTTTTTTTGCATAGTAAAATAATGTACTTACCCTCAAGATCAACAAAATCTATAAATGTTAACAAAGAGTTACTTTGACTTTTCAAAAACTTTAAAACAATAAAATTATTTATTTATTTCTAGTATAAAAATAACTAGAGTTGTTGGCAAATGATTTTTTATTTTTTGGGCTCTTTGCTTCCTTAGAATACAATAAAAATATGTTTTTACAATTAGAAAAGACAAAAAAAGAAAAAACAATGCATACATCATTAAGTAATACTCTAAATAGCATGGGGAAAGTATTGTAACTTTTTCCACACCTTTTACGCATAAGTGTTTCACTGTGCATATAATTCACAGTGAAACTCTTAACTGTTTTTTTTTTAATTTTATTTTTCATTCTTGTTTTTATTTTTATTTTTTTTGTTTTTTATGCCTTCATGGGTGTTTTTTGCTTTCTTCTTTGTTTTTTTTTCTTCAATAAATTTTATTTTGTTTAATTTAGTTTGTTAATGTGAATTTTTTTTAGTTATCAGACTTTCATGACACGGATCTCGGGTTTGACGGGTTAACCTGGGTTGACGGGTTAACTTAGTTTGACGAGTTAACCCGGAATTTTTTTTTTTGCTTATTTCCTTTTTAATCAATTTTTTTCATTTAGTTTAGTTTGTTAATTTTTTTTCGTTTAACCTGTCGATTTTTTTTTTCTATTTAGTTATCAAACTTTCATGACGCGAATCCCAGGTTTGACGGGTTAACCTGATTTGATGGGTTAACTCAGTTGATTCAGATTTTTTTTCTTTTTCCTCATTAATAACAGGCTTATGTCTTTTGTTTGTTTTTGGTTTTTTTATTTTTAATTAATTTTTTCGTTTAATTTACGTTGTTAATGTTCAATTTTGTTTTATTTAGTTATCAAACTTTTATGACACGGATCCCGATTTTGACAGGTAACCTAGTTTGACGGGTTAGGCCAGTTAATTTTGGGTTAACCCGTCAATTTTTTTTTATTTAGTAATCAAACTTTCACAACATGAATCCAAGGTTTGACGGGTTAACCTAGTTTAAAAGGTTAACCCAGTTAATTCAATTTTTTTTTCTTTTTCTTTATTAGTTTTTTTCTTTCTATTGGTTGTTTTCTTTCTAATTAATTTATTTAATTATCACACTTTTATGACACGACCTTGCAGCCAGACCCGCATCCAGGGCTACTGGGTCTGGTATTGCAGCTAGACCTACTGGGTCATGCAAGTTTAATGTTATTATTAATATTATGAATATTACTTTTGGGTCAGGTGTTACAGCCAAACCCAAGATTCTTGGATATAACTTTGCAGAAAGACCTAACACTTTTAGATCTTAACTTTTTCTTGATATTTTTTATACAAAAAAAATTAACCCGCGGCAACGCGCGAGTCATGTAACTAGTTAAGTACTAGTGCATGAAGGGCATTTTTTTTTCTTTTACACAAGTTTATATATATTTTTTTTAATTTTTCAAACTCATGAAGGGTATTCTGATATTTTTAAGTTGGAAAAATAATTTCTTATTTAAAAAAGTTGTTGGCACGTACTCATTACGTACTAGTGCATGAAGGGCATTCGTGCTTTTATAGCGGATTGTGCGACGTCATCTGGTGGCTAAACCTGCCATTTCACAATGTTTTTAAAATTGTTATTATGTCCTCTTTTTGCTAGTGTGTTGCGTGGCAGCGGATGATGGGCGATTTGTTGTTGGTGATCATTTTTTTTTCTCTCTTCTAGAGAAAGTACATGTTTGTCCTTTTTTTTTTTTTCCAATTTCAATCCTTATGATCTTGATTGTTTATTTTCATCATTGACCATTTATAAATTTTTTTTATTTTTTCAATTTAGTAATTAAATTACAATTTGTCATATTTGTTTTTCAATTTGGTCCTTATTCTTTTGATTTCTGATTTTTTTCTTGGCTCTTTTGTTAAAATTTTGTTGGTTTTCAACTTCATAGTTTAATCAAAGTTTATATTGTTTTATCATTTATTTCAATTTAACTCTCATTCTTTTGATTTCTGATTTTTTCTTTTGTTAAATTTTTTTTTCTTTTCAATTTAACCCCCTAATTTAAATTTTTTAATGCTCTCTAATTTTTTTTTTCACCCTCATTCATTGTATTTTTTTTGTATGATTGATTTTTTCAATGTTTCATCATTTGGTGTTTGATTTGTTGGAGATTGGGTTTCACAGTTTCCTCATTTGTGATGATTCTGATCTAATGACATGGTTCATGATTTTAAAAAGTCAATGCAGTTCAACATCTTTTTTTTATGATTTTATCATACTATATTATTTTGAAAAAAAAATTGATTTTGTGGTTATCTTCAAAAAGATTTATATCAATTTATCCTGATTTTATGACATAAGCCATGAGTTTTGCAGACATTTTTTGAATAGAGATTTTTAAAAAAAATTATTTTGTTTGTATTTAATTTTTAAAGAACTATTTTTTATTCTATATACATGAGCTTTATTTTATAAAAATAATATTTCTAATATTTGGCTTTGCATAATAGTTTTTTTCTTTTCTTTTATTCAATTAGTTTCATATATGTTTTCATTTTTATTCTCTCTTATTGATTGTAATAAACAAATTCAATAGATACAAATGAGTAAAAAAACATTTAGAGATTAAATATTTTGATCTATATTTTTCTTTTAATTTTTTAAATTTCTCTTTTAGTTATTGTTAATAATTTTTTTTTGTTTATTTACATAAATAAATATATCAATTTTATTTGATTAAATATTTGTATAAATTGAATTACATTTTGAATTCTTTTTACAAAAAACGTATATTAAAATAGCTTGTATATCTAGGTTTTTTATATATAAAAAATTACAACCCACAGCACAATGCGAGCCAATATAAGTGTAATATTTTGTATTAAAAGGTAGGAAAATACAATAAACCCTTGGTGGCTTAAAGTGTGGGTATAAATGAATGAGGGATAGTGTAGTAATTAGATAAACATAATAAATATAAATAGAAAAAAAAACAAAAAAGGGATCTGAAAAATTTGAGAGAGAATCGGCAGGAGAGAAGGGAGAAAGAAGAAGAAGAGAAAAGAGGGGAAAATAAGGGAAAAAGAAAAGGAGTTGGAGGAAATAAGTAAAAGGGGTAAGATTATGCTTTAATGTGTATAATATGTTTTTTTTAGCTTTAATTTCAGTTTTGATAAATGTTAGGGTTATGAAATTTATGTTTTGAGTTTAATTAATGAATTAAATTGAATGTTAGGGGTTGATTGTTATGGGTAATTGATGATTTAGTTGATTATGGAAGATTGTGATGATTTTGAGTTATGATTTTTGTTTGAATGGTGAAATTGTGTTAGAAATTTGGAGAGGACAGTAGGTTTCTGTTAAAATTCTGGATTGGAGGTTGAAGATGACGAAAATTCAATTTGGTCCCTCAATTTGTGAAAATTACAGTTTAGTCCCCAAACTTTGGAAAATTTGCAGATTGGTCCCTGGAGCCTATTCCGAGATTCTGAACAGAATAACATATGAATTATGGACAGAATTACTGTATAGATAAGAAAATTTAACACTTTCAATTTAGTCCTTCAATTTGACAAAATTACAATTTGACCCTAAAAATTTGGTAAAATTCCAGAATGGTCCTTGGAGTATAATGAGATGATCTGGACAGAAATGATGACTAATTATGGTCAGAAATTCAGTATAGTAATGGATTTATAACAATTTCAGTTTGGTCCTTCAATTTGACAAAAGTTGCAATTTGACCCTTAAAAATAGGATAAATTACAGATTAGTCCCTAGCTGTAATATTAGCTTTTGCAGATTGGTTTGATGAATAATTAAGGGTTATTAGTGAATTATTATCAATTTTATTAGTTGTTTTATTATGGATTAGATTTCGAGAAAACCGTTAAATTTTGAGTTTTTGAGAAAATTTACTAGTTAGTTCAAAAACATATAGGGTTATGGAATATACCCTTAGATAAGTGTATTAAATAGGTTATATATTCTTTCGAGTCGTTCTTTAATATGCCTCCTTTGTATTCAGATAATCCTGATATTCTACCGGCAGGACGTCAATAGGATTTCCTTCGATATCAGCTTTGAGTTTTGTTGCTTTCGAGTCAAGTGAGTGGATAATTTTCCATATGCATGAAAAATATTATAAATATTTGATTTGTTAATATGAATTGGATCGTGCTTCTTGATAATATATATGTTGATTATTATCCTTGTTATGATAAGCATGATCAATTGTTGAATCTGAATTATTGATATGAACCAGTATATATATTTTGAATTGACTTCTGAATTGATAGCTCCTCATTTGATTGATGTCATGAGTTGAGCCTTGAGATATGAATATGTCTGTTTGATTATGATTATGAACTTATAGTATGTCAGTCAGAATACCCATGCTAACAGGGTAGTGTTAGTCTTTGTGCACATCGTATCTGAACCCTAGTTGGTCGGGGGAGTCACCAACCTGTGTGGACTGATCATCCCACAGTACGGAGCCTC
>Ga0325411_1000864_pt1 | contig 32661 bp, 13 predicted proteins | sample PopdelMetagenome_13_FD_206181 | JGI IMG/M metagenome (GOLD analysis project Ga0325411, IMG submission 206181) | Populus deltoides microbial communities from Bellville, Georgia, United States - Xylem-PdIQD-R4 | ecosystem: Host-associated > Plants > Phyllosphere > Stem > Wood/Secondary xylem...
TTCATGAGAAGAGATTTTATAATTATTTTGTAAAGAGTAACTACACTAATTAGTACCATAAAATTATTAGCTCATTAACCTACATGGCACCCACCCTGGCCCACAAATGGGTGACCAAGAACAAAGCGCACCCCTGCCTTGTCAGCTGCTGTGCTCTTAGAAAACTCTCTTTAGTGAAGTTACACTAGTGCCCTAGAGGAGAGGATGAAATCACCGAATTGGACCAGAAGGTTTCTTTATGGTAAATATTTAGTCACGTCAGCAAGGAAGAGAAGACGTGAAAAACATTTATGTTCTCGTGTACTTCCTATAAATGGGAAATACATTGTACCTTTGATCAAGAAGACAAAACTGATATGGCTCCCTAAAGGAATCCTATGACATAACGTTATACACTGCAATTGATAATATTTAGTTTTGATTTTTTTAAAAAAAATTGGATTTTTTAATTTTAAATTAATTTTTTTATATTTTTAAATTGTTTTGATATATTAATGTTAAAAATAAATTTTAAAAAATAAAATAATATTATTTTAATATATTTTAAAAAATAATCATTACAACGTTTACTGCTCTGTCTCCGAGATTTGCCGACAGATCCATCAGTCCAATCAAAAAGAGATTGAGAGAGATAAAGGCAGCCGGTTGGTCCGTTTAACACCGAACCATTGTCTTTTTTCTTTTTTTCTAGTCCTTTTTGGAGAAATTCTCCATGACTCCGGCAGTAATTGATATAACTCATTAAAGTTGATATAATTTTTATTTTTATTTTTATAAATCAATTAATTTTATATTAATTTTAATATAATTGTTAATTAGTATACTTGACTTAGTTTAAGTAAAGGAAGTGTGACGTGGTGGGTACTCCTAAATAGTGGAATTATTTTTGTTTTTTCTGTGTGCAGAAGAATTTGCCCATGGGATTCCAGTGCCTTTTCTTGTATGGTTTGATAGATTGACCAAAAAAATATTTTCCTACTCTCCTCTCTAGTACTTCAGAAATACCTTGATTCAAGGAAGGAATTTTTATTTATTTGAATAAATTATTATTAATGTTTTGTTGTTTTAATTTGTAATCTTATTTAATTTGTTCAAATATGGTCTCCATTTATTAGTTTTTAGGTTGTGTTTGGTTTAAGCTTAAAAATTGAAGATTGAATGTCAAGGGTGTAAAAAAATGGTTGAATAATGAAACATTTAAAATGTTTGGTTAGTATGTAAAAATTATATATAATGATGGAGTCCAATTAATTTTAAATTAAAAATAAATTTAATTATTTAAAAAAACAATATATAATAAATAATGGTGGTTGGTAATAGGAAAATAGAAGGAAAGTGGGTGAAAATTTTGAAGGAAAAAAAAAAAAAACAGAGACACCTCTGATGTGGTTATTGTAATGGTTGGGTCTAATAAATTTAAAATTATAAATTAAATTAAATAAATCTATATATATTCTCTATTTTTTTTAAATTTTCCCTCTCGTAAAATTTTTAATATTTTTTCATATCTTATTTTGGATTCCTGGGAGAAAACAAATAGAGAGAAATTTCAAAAAATAAAATGGAGTCCAAGTTTAAAAAATATAAAATAAAATAAAAATAATGAGTAAAGTGAAAAGCAACAAATTAGAAATTGAAAAGCGTGAAAGAATTAATTAAAGAGAAAAATGATAGAAAAATAAATGAGTAGGGGGTGTAGAATATTCTTGTCTCATTTTACCACAATCTAAACGCATACTTAGATTTTGTTTGGCTAAGAATTTGCGGCTGTGTTTTTTTTAACTGTTATGACATATTGTTTGGTTATAAAACGAGCTGTAATTTTCATGCATGGACCCCACCTTTATCTGCGTTCAAAACTCAGTTTTGCTAAAGTAGAAATTGCATGCTTTTCATTTCCTGTTTATTGCAACTGTGTTTAAACACAGTATAAAATCGCTCTCCTCTTCCTTCCTTGACCAATGCTTCAAGTATGGGTGGATTTTGTCTAGATGAGAAAACCATGAGGGTTGTTCTTACTTGGGCGTGCCGCTGCTGGAGGCGAAGGGAGACAGCTGGGCTGGCCTACTGAAACCATTTTTCTTTTGTTCAACAATGAGGGCTGTTCTTAACAGTTTTCCTTTTGTTCTTCCCCTATTGATGCACTTGAAGATAATGATGACGATGATGGAGGGCTGGCTTACTAAAACCATTTTCTTTTCTTCTGTTTTCCCTTTGTTCTTTCTAGTCTTATTTATGTGTTCTCTTTATCTGCATGGAGAGTAAATTAAATTCACTCTCCATTGTTCACTTTACAATTCACTCTCTACAAAAAAAAAAAAATGAACAGTAAAAAATTTTAATTTTTAATTGTATTTTATTCAAAAAAAATTAGTGTTTAATATTATTTAATTAGACTATATAAATTAGAAGGAGATCACATGATTGTGTGATATTTGCAGAATTTGATCATAATTCTAATTTTGTTTCAAATAATATTTTACATGATTTTGTTGCACGCTCAAAAAACCATGAAAATTGTAGTTCTTGTCCGATGAATTTTGTACTTGATGGAATTGTAGATAGTTTAATGAAACAATAAAAAATATTTTATGTAAAATATTATTTATTTCATGATATAATAGCAGTAGTTAAATCTATAATATTTAAATTAAAAACAATCAATATTAATATATATCTTTTTTAGTTATTTTATAACCTCAATTTAAAAAGCATTCTTAACCAAACACATTAAATTACTTTTTGTTCAACCTCAATTTCAACCATAATTTTAACTAAACATATATTTTTTCAAACTAACCTCAACTAAAAGTACTTTTTATAAAACAGTTTTTTTTAAACCACAACCACAACAGCTACCACAATATCAAACACATGAATTTCTCAAAATCCAAATCAAACGCCAAGTGAGGGATTGTCCTAAAATATTTTATTTTAATTCATCATTTATGCAAGCAACGGTACATAAACGTTATGTATATGTATTGAAAAAGACAACAAAATGCAAGGTCCATTTTTAATGCAATCAAGAAAAAAAATGAAAGAAATAAAGATTAAAAAAAAAGTTGAATTGATTGAAAAAAATTAATGATCCAAGAACCAAAATAAAAGGCAAAGAAATTGAGGGACTTATTTGAGAACATGAAAACTCTTACTTAAATGAAATGACGTGTTTTGTATATGAATAGATCAAAATATGTTGTTTCATGATTTAATTAAAAAAAAAAGGGAAGTAGTCCACAACAATATTGTTATAGGTATGCATGGGTGAACAATTTCTTCATCCCCACATAGGCAGTTGTTGCCTGAATTTTGGCTAGAATTTGGCCTTAGTTTACTCCCTCTATGCCTCCTAAAAATGACAAACAACACATCATTCATCTCTCTTGTATGTGTATTATATTCTGAGCCAAAATATAAATGTTTTAGCCCTCTAAAACCCCAAAAATGAATTTGAGTTGAGAGAAGTGAGGATAGATTGAACCAGAAGGTAGGAGAGGTAAAAAAAAAAAAAGGGAAAGAAAAAGAGAACGAGGAAAAAAAAGAAAGAATTTTTTAGCTAGAAATGAAATTGTTGTGAACTAGGTGGTAACAAAAGGGAAAAGAGGAGAAGGAAAAAAAAAAGCAAAAACCAAAGACAGATAAACTCAAAGTAAAGAGAGAAAACAACACTACTACTGGCACACCACTGTTTCTACTATCATAACAATTCCTCCCTTGTTTAAAACCACAACATGTTACTATTCATGCATGGTCACTATTTATCCATGTATTTTTTTTATTGGTTTCGTATTAGCATTAGTCTCACCTTTCATCTTTTTGCAAATGTATGCATGTGTAAATATTTATTTTTGAAAAAGAATGAAAACAACCTTAGCAAGTTTTTTTTCCAAGTTAGAGTCGTTTTTTTTTTATATATAAAGTATGAGTTTTGATATTTAGGTCAACGTGTCTCCTAGTTTTTAGGGATTGATGTAGGCATAGTGTAACATCTTTTAACCTTAGAACGAGTTTAATAATGAGTTGATAAGTCTTTGTAAATTTAGCCTAAAGTTTTGATTAAGCTTAAATTTATGTTTTACACTTAGGTTGATGTGTCTCTTAGTTTTAGGGGCCAACATAGACCTATCACAGTGTTTTAAAAAGAAGAAGAAAAAAGAGGTTAATAATAAGTCCATGAGTCTCTTCCGAGTATGGACCGATATGGGACAAATATAATATTATTTTCAATGTTTTTCTTTGTAAATAATAATAAAAATAATAATAATGATAATAAAAAAGTCAATAAATAAAAATAAATTTAAAACTAAAAAAATCATGAAGTTGCGAGACAGTTAATTTAGAGATCGACAGTGATTGGATGAACAATCAATTAACAACAAACAACTTACAAGTAAGCTCAAAAAAGTAATTAAGACAGTTAAAGGCATTTGTAAAAATACTTTTATAAGAAACATATAGCTAATGTAACCTTTTATTGGAAAGGATGCGGCAAAGGTGATTTTATCTTCCATTAGGTATAACCAACACCTTACTTATATCTCTAAAATCAATGCATATTTTTAGACTTTGAGTCTCCTTAAAGAATTAGATGGTGATTCCACATTTCATATTTTTCTTTAATTTTTTATGGTCCCATATTCATGTCAGGTGCGACAGCATGATGACTCCATTAGGGACACTAAGGTTAAGCTTAGCAGAGACATCTCAACGAATTAATAAGGTAATAAGAATGGATAAGAGTCATCACCTAGTTTTATGTTAACTACAAACCATAACTAGTCTTTAGAATTCTAGGTAAGGGACTAGTTATACTGAAGGAAAGATAAACATCACCCTTAAGCATCCTACCTAAAATAAATTGCATTATACTTGTACTTCACGACCAAGGTATTTATTGTGCTTTGCTTGAATTTGCCTAAACTTATGAAAATCCTAAAATAATGATTTGAGAGTTAGGTCTGACAACAAGAGTCAATCCTCACTTTTAAGTTTTGACTCATTCTATTAAAAATGGTGTTAAAAGCCTCCACTCAAACTCATAAGGCTTTGATAGGATCATGATAACCCAGCCCAAATTCCCTCACCATTATAGTGTAATGTTTTAACACATGACAACAAAACGAATATTTGTACCCATTTATAATAAAAAAAAGATTATTAACAAGAAAATACAAAAAAAAAATCATCATTATATATATAAATTAGAAAACAAATGTTGTCACCTCAAAGGTGACTCAACCGGTAGGATAGAAGTTTATTGTATGACAGAAAAATGAATCAAAAGGGGACCCTTCAACTTATAGATCAAATTCATATTTAAATAATATATATATATATATATATATAGAAAAATTTTAAGAACATAACCATTATTTTAGTTTCCAACTTCCAAAGAATAAGATAGTTTAAGGATCGTACTACCCCTGGTTTGAGGATAAATCACATAAAGCAAATCAGTAATATTTTTTAGGAAACAATAAAATAAAGTTTTGACATCCAGTTGACATGACTTGTTTGAGAATTTGTCAGAGGGTTGATCCTTTGATAAAAATCCACAAAAACTTTTGAGATAAATATACAAAACAACTCATATTAGTTTTTTTATTTTTTAGAAAAAAATCATTGGAAACCAAAAATAAAAACTTCATTCCCCAAATACATCCATTTTAGGAAAATCCAAATTACCACACAAAAAATTATTTAAATATAACTATTAAAAATCCACATACATGATTATTAACACACCAAAAACACTAAATTGATCATCAACACATGAAATACCTATTATTCGCACACAATATTAGTAACATAAGAAAGCCAATTATCCACACACGATATTATCAATCAATTATCCACATAAGACCATTTTATAAATATACGAAGCAAACAAATAAAAAAATTCATTAGGATCTAAGAATGACCTATTAAAATTGCCAGAATCGATTGACACGTGCTGGACTTATACGTAATGGTGGGGCATAGCTATAAGCACTAACATACTTGATAGTGGTAAATTGAAGTGGCGCGTGCTCCTCATATACTGCTACTTAAACATGAAAACAACAGGTTGTTAGGTGTCTGAGGTGTTAAGGTTTCTTTTAGGATGATCTTAGGCTATTTTAAATGGATTTTTGAGTGGATCTTAGAGCTATTCTATTTGGGTTTTGATTAGAGAAGGAGATTGGCTAGGTTATTGGTCGTCGACTTAGAGTGTAAATGGTTTCGGGCCATGATATGGGTTGCTTGGAGAAGATCAGGTTTTTATGAAGAGGATTGGTTAGGTGTTGATGGGAGAATAAGATTGGGACTACTAGAGGGGGGAAAGGATAGATAAAAAAAAAAAGAGATTGGTTTGGTGCTTTGGGTGGTAGTGGTTATTGTTTCGTTGGAATCCAACATGAAAGGAAAATGGGAAAAATTGGTGGCTAGTTTTTTTGCTTTTAAGAAAGTGAGGATTTTTTTTTATTATTATGATTACATATTTTCTCTTTATGTTTCTCAGTGTATACTCATATCAAAATCCCTAGGACTGCCTGGTCTATTTATTGGCCCTCATTTGCTTATCTTTTCATCTATACTAATTTTTTCTTTCTTCTTTATCTTTAATCTTCTTCATCTGTCTATCCTTTTATCTTTTTGTATCTTGATATCATTATCTTCTAATAGTTTTATAGAGAGACTCAAACTCTTGTTATTTATTTCAGTCTCTATTTCTTTACCTGCTCACCGTTTCAATCCTTGATTTTTTAAAAAAAATTAAATTTTTATGATTCTTTTAAAATTTCTCTTTTTCAACATGGTGTTAATAATTAGTTATGACAATATGTATGTGTTTTCTCTTATTTCCTTTATTTTCATTTGTTTCTATGTATTAATTTATTTTAATTTGTTAATTTTATTTATTATTTGTTGCATTTATTTGAGTCTACTAGATTAAATGTTCATGCATATTATTTTTCAAGTTTTCACACACATAATAAAAATAACAAAAGCTCTAAACCCGAGCATTTCCCTTTTATATTAATAGATAGGGAGATTCAGGCGATGAGTGTGATTTATGTTCATTGATGCTCATTTGGACTTTTGCTTAGGCTTAAAATCACCCTATACACCGAATATCATGGAGTTACTCCTTCACTCATGTTACATAATTTGGACAATATATGAACCTTAAAAATCTTTAGGGATAGACCAACTGAGCCAAACTTTACATGAGTAATATCATATCCATTAGGGTTGACCCTCGATAGGACAAGAATTATATCATCACATATCATATTCATTAATGATTATAGTGACGTTACTGTTTCTCCACCGATTTTTATAGGAAGTGTGATATGTCAAAAAATATTAAGATTATCATTAAGGATATGAGGACTAGGTTAAAGAAAGGAAAATATGATGATGGAGATTGCCTACAGACAGGATTTGAGTCTAAATTGTCAAGCGAGTGAAGCTTGAAGACCAAATGCCTAATGTCAGCTAACTATTGGATTATTAGGGGATGTTATCCTTACAATACCATATTTACTTCTAAAAACAACATGTGGAATAAATCAACTCCTTAAAATCAAGGTATAACCCTTGTATCGAGGTTATGATAAGGTTTTAGGAACCAAAATACTAATGTTTCACCTTCGATACTTACACATAACCCTGACTCTCAAGGAGTGTGATTCTGTTTTGGGTTGTTTAAAATCAAACTTTGTATTCTTATATGTGTCAAGAGAAGAATCTTTATCAAATTATGCCTAGTTGACCAAGGTAAACCATAGAATCATGGATGAATAAATGTCTAAGTAAGGTTTCTGTAAACCCTTGGCCTAAATTTTACAGTATTAATGAAAATCTAAATTTAACATTGGAATAAAAAGGGTTAATTAGAAAATAGAATAAGGAGATATTGAATAGATTAAAATGAGTTTAAATATTTTAAAAAAACCTTTGTGTACGTTATTGTAAAAGTAAGCCAAATTTGGATGTAAACCTTGGATAAAAATCTATAAGGATTTTAGGAATTTTCACTAAGGGGATGGTAATGGATTTTAGGAATTTAAAATAAAATGGCTATGTGATAATCTTAAAAATAAAAATACAAAAAGTAAAAATTACAAAAACTCAAATAAGAACTAAATGGAAGTGATCCATGAGGAAAGAAAGGTATTGGTATATAATTCAATGAAATTTGAAATAGCCTAGCTTAAATTCGGTATAAACAGGCAATGAAATCTGGAAAATATTACTTGAGAAACATAAAAGGGTGTAAAGAAAGAATATAGTGAGAATAAACAAAGTTCTTATGTGTGTGAGAGAGAGAGAGAGAGAGGGGAGGGCACAGCCGGCATTGCAAGAAAAAAAAAGGAATATGAGTTTTTTATTTTATTAAGCCTAATCTTTATAAAACCTAAAACCTAGGGAAAACTAAAGACTATAAGGAAAAGTCTAAAATTGTGCTAGTAAACACTTAATCACTTGAAATTAGAAAGATTTAGTGAAGGGAAAGTAAAGAGTCTGAGAGAGGAAATTTGGGAGGCGAAGAAAAAAGGAGAAAGCTTAGAGAAACATTTAGACTGGTTAACTTTTAAAGTGCATATTATTATCTGGTAAAGCATTTTAAGTTTATTTGAACAAGTTATCAAGAAGTCTAATCGATTTTTTTTTATTGAATTATAAATTCTTGATTTTAGGGTTCTTATGTGAAATTAGGTGTTTTGTGAAATTATTATGGGGTGATGTTGTTAAGGTGGAATAACATTGAAATATCCTAAAATAATAAGTAATTGAAAAAAGAAACTTGGTAATTTTTGCATGTATAGGGTTGTCCAACTTTAAAGGAAATTGGGTAAATGGTTTTAAACTTGTAGAAATTATATGTTTTGGTGAAAAATGATGTAGATATGGTAAACTAGAATGAAATTAATGATTGTATTTAGTTGTGGTAGAATTTTCAAAGCACTTTGAATGAGGATTTGTTAAGATAAATATGTAAGATTGTGTTTTGATCTATAAAGGGTGTAATTAATGTTGATAAGATGATTTGTGATGGAAATTGGAAGAAATAAATGAAGAAAATTCAAACCCTTAGGGTTGGTCAAAGGAAAAAATTTATGAAGATTGGATAGTTGATGTATAATTATATGAGATTTTAACTAATTATGAGTAATGAAAAGAAGAAATGGGGAGAAATTAGGTAATTATATGTTTTGGGAAATTAAGTTAGTAAACTTACATAAGGAATAATGGAAGATGTGGTTATGAAAAATAAAAATGTTTAGTTTATGATTTGGAATGTACCATGATGAAAATTATTACAATGAAACTTAGTTATGGTTCCTAAGTTTATAAGAATTGATAGTTATGAATTGATCCTGTTTTGACAAGGCAGAATGGGTGTTGGGACATGATGTACAGTAGGCAGGTATAGTACATCTTAATAATTTATTTGAATCACTTGAAATGTTTTATCTGTAATTTTCTTTGATGTGGAAATCATGAGTAATGTATAAAAGGATAAAAGGGTGAAAGAAAAGGAAAGGAATTTGATTAGTTGTCCAAGGTAAATTGAAAGCTAATGATATCAATGTGATGCATTGATATTGACATTTACTTAAATTTAATTAGTTGTTTCAAGTTATGGAGGCTAATGATGTCAATGGGTATATTGGCATCGACATTAACAAAGTGGACAATTAACAATACTACATAACTTGATTAGTTATTCTTGGTTTAAAAGCTAATAATATCAATGAATTACATTGGTATCGACATTTCTTAAACTTGATTAGTCGTTTCCGGTTTAGGAGACTAATGATGTAACATCTCGTGCTTTTAAATGCATTTATACTTAGTTCCAACTATCTTATACGTAACAATTAAAATATTTTTTTTTAACATGTACAAGGATGTACCATTTATTTACACACATTAGTAAGTTTTCCAACAATTTTGATATTACATGTAGATATCTTGATTTTAGATTTCTTCTTCTCCATTATAAGAACTTATCTATTAAAGAAACTAAATAACTTGGTAATCCTTTGATAAGAATTGATACATTCCAAGATAATTTCCTAAGACACATGCAAGATTATAGAATTTAATTGATATTCAAATAGTCATAATGACTAGTATTTATCACTCTATATTAGCAAATCAACATCATTAACTTGATTGTACAAATTCCATGGTAGACTTCAACATAATACTTTTTCATCTATTATTAACGAAACCCCTTCTAATACTTATTATTAACCATCATCATCCCACTTATAAAATTCCTTAACTTACAATCCATTTCATTACTTGTCTAAAGTTTGATATCACATTTCTCATGAGTTATCTTGTTGTATTACTTAATAAATATATATAATTTATTCAAATACAATACACAACTTGTTTCCTATCTTCATATTACTTTTCAATCATAACGTTTCCATACCTTGTTTCTCTTTTCATTGCATTCTTTTTAAATTTTGTATTTTTATCTTACTAGCATATTTAATTCATTCCATTTCTTCATTTTGTAACACATTTATTTGTACCACAATTTATTCTATTAATTTATTTAATTCTCATTTCAATAAAATTTCAACAAAATTTCCTTTTAATTTTCTATCATTTCAATATCTTTATTTCCTATTTTCCTGCACAATAACAATTCATCATATAAAATGGTAGCTCAGGTATACCTTAGTTCATTAACTCTTTATTCTTCCATCATACTATCGTCATCTCCATAATAATATATAGATCCTTAATCATCTTTTTATGCTATACATATAATATTACAAAAGATAGACCTAAACAACTATAAAATCAGTGACTACGCCAACTTTGTTCAGTGGTATTCGTTGGATCTACAACACATATAACAATACAATAATATGATGATTAATACACAACTTCAATTCAAATGCAGTTGCATTATAACCTTTTGATATACATATAATATTATTAGGCATGTTCAATAAATCCTTTACATATGCAGTTGCATTATAACCTTTTGATTCAAATTTCATTATAATTTCACTTCTTACCAATTTACTCTATATTGACATCCTTCCCTTAGTTTGTCCTTGACAAGGACTATTTATTAATAGTTAAATACCCATGATACTTTTTTATCTTGTAATTCTATACCTCATCTTTAATATTTTTATAAAACATATTCAAGAAAACAAGACTAGAATTGAATCAAATCCAGTTTGTCTCTTTTTGAAACTCAAAAACAGTCTCCACTAAAAACTCGAAAAGTTATTGTTCACATAATAAAAAAGGTTATTGTTCAATTGGTTAGCCTGTTAAACTGACCATTACGAACCAATTGATTGGTTCATCTTAAACTAGAACAAACCATATGATTTCCAACCAACTCTTTCCATATCTATTTTATATAATTCAAAATGTTTTCCAATCTTCCTGCTTAATACAAGTCCACATTTTCTCAACCTAATTCATAAGGACAGGCTGGCATTACTTCCACACCTTACTTGCTGGCAAATTGACATCAACCTCCATCTCAATGGTAGGTTGGCATTAACCTTCGCTCGTGAGTAGGTTGGCATCAACCACCATCTCAATGGTAGGTTGGCATTAACTTCCATATATAATGGCAAGTTGGCATTTGTCAACATTCATCACCTTTGCGTATGGAGATCACTTCTTATAATATAATTTCAAGTCCACAATTTACATTTACTCTTTCCTAAAAATGCACAACTCACATATAATATTTTAAAATAGTAATTTAACCAATAGCTTTGCTGAATAAATAACCATTTTATTTTCACCAATGTGTTTTAGTCATTTAAAATCTTAGTTCATATATTATTATTTTTCCTTTACAATCCATTATTCAATATTGCTAACTATCCAATGCAGTTCTCACCAATTACCGACCTCCTCCTAACGGATGATCATAATTCCAGCAAACCCATTTGGTTCTCAACAATCCAATCATCCCCTCATAGATGCTATTTATTCCAGCCAACCCATTTGGTTGCTGATAATTCAGCAATCCCCTCACGGATGCTATTTATCTTGGCTAATCAATTTGGCTGACAATGGTTCAGTCATCCCCTCATGGATGCCATTTATTCCAGTTAACCTATTTAGTTTCCAATAGTCCAATCATCCCCTCATAGATGTCATTTATTCTAGGTAACCCATTTGGTTGTTAATAGTCCGACCATCCCCTCACGGATGTCATTTATTCTGATGATTACATTCACAATATTATTTCTATATTTGCTTTGCTCTTCGAACATTCAATACATATCAACCAAACAAAGTATTTACAATAATACAATTTAATGACTTTTATATTCAAATAAAGTGTTAAACACCTACATGTTCCTTCAGTAGATCGAGCTCCTCCAACCGTAAATGATTCGACTCTAGATGCCCTTTCTGGTTCCAAAAGAGAGGTACCAAAATGAATATTGTCTCAAGTCTAATTTTTACACACTTTACTTATTGTCATCAACTTCTTTTAACATATTATCTCATTAGTTCTTCCAATTATAATCCATATCTATTTTCACTTCCAAACATACTTTGGCGTATACATCATATTTGTAAAACTATAAATACATATGTACAAATCTTTCTAACATATACTTCAACGACATCTTCCCATTATTAATTCCCATATAACTTCTTAATGATTTTAATATAACTTACGCAATCTCTCACATTTTGTATAATATAACCAATAAATTCTAACATAATATTTCCTTTACTAATGTTATGGATTTTATCTAGGAGTTTAGAAATCATACCAATGAGGTTCATTGGTATCGATATTAATATGAAAGGTATAAATAGAAATAGACTTGATTATTTGTTCCTGGGAAATGAGAAGGCTAATGATGTTAATGAGTTCATTGACTTCGACGTGTATTAGAAAAATTGATTAGCTATTCATTTGGATGAAAGCTAATGATACCATATGGGTTGGTATCAACATACCTTTCATTAGTCATATTCAAAGTAATGACTAATGGTATCAATTTGGAATTGGTATCGACATTGGATAGTTTGCCCGGGTTACAGGTGGATAATTATAACATGAAGTTTAATGTTAAGAATTGGAATGAAAGATTAAAAAAAAAAGGGATGATAAGTAAGATGGATAAAAGATTTTAATTATCATCATGGGTTAAAAAAATATAACATAATCACTTGTGTATGATGTATTAGTGTCAATTAAATTAAGTCATTTGCTTATGTTGGTTTATTATTTTTTTTTAAGACCATCTCATACTCGTCAATAGTAGATTTCTTTATCACTATTGATTTTATAGTCTACGTATATTATTTTTCATTTTTTATTTTAATATAATTTTGTTTAGGCATGTAAAATATGTTTGCTTAACTTATTGTTGTAGATATTTGAATTTAAATGGCTTATTATATTTATGTAATTTTCATGTATACCAAAATATTGTATAAACTCTCATCTATTCATAATTAGTGTGTTATATAATTAATTGTAAGTGATATTGGATGGCTTGGATTTAATTGATAAATGATTGTTATGGATGATGATTAGATTGTGGCTTGGAAATTGTATAGAAGTGTAGAATGGATAAGTCGATAACTTGAGATGTTCTATTTATAAATAAAACTCTGTTGGAATTCTAATAGAGCACAAAAATAATTTTCCTGGTAATTCTATAATTTAAGTATGTGTTTTGTCCTGAAAATTTAGGGTTGTTATAGATTCAGTCAAGGTTGGCCTTGGAAGAAGTTCATGAGGAGATCCAAGCACAATAAGAGTCTTAAAGTTCAAGCCTAAACTCAGAGTTGGAGGAGATGGGTGCCAAAAAGAGGAAATTATAAATCAATGTTGCAGTTTGAGAGCATACGCTTGTCACTGTGAAAAGAGAAAGAGATAACTTGTTGACTCAACTCCATCAATAAAAACATGTTTTTGAGGAACTTTAAGCAAGACTCCAAAGTATAACATAAGCCAAAAGAAAGCAAGACCACATGGTGGCAGAAATGGTGCGAGTTATAATTGTTACTGGGATGGTTAATTTAGATTTCTAATATATTTGTTAAATAATAAATGTCATCCAATATATGGATGGTCAAAGATATTGTCCTGTATTAAGCAAGAGGATTTTCTATAGTCTTGGATAACATAAAAATATTATTATAATTTATATAATTATAGTTGTTTTAAGTAACTACGAAGTAAAATGAGAATTCACTCTCAATCTAATTTATTTAGATTTTTTATAGTTTTAAATAACTGAACGATGTCATAATAGAAAAATTCATGTTATGTTATAAATAATTATGGAATATTATGATCATAATAAAATAAAAAAACAATATGTTTGTATAAGTAAGGGAGAAAAACAAACATAACAACAACAACAACAACAAAAATACAGAAAATGACAATAAAGAAACACTTAAAAATCCAAAACCTAGAAAATAAAACCAGTTTTGATAAAAAGAAAAAATATAAGAGAAAATGAAAAAAAAAAACTTATATGGTATAAGATACAATTTCGATGAGAATCAATCCTAGAAATTAAGTAAAATATAATATTCAAACACATTAGGATCTCATCAAAAAGAGATAATTTAAATTAAAAACAATAAATAATTTAAATTCAAACTAAGCCGACCAAAATAGAAAAAGAGATGTAAAACTATATTAAGTAATTTTTTTATTTTCTTTTTTTAATAAAGAAAATTAATGGTGTTTATAAGTGTTCAATAGACTAAAAAGAACTTATGCAAATCATTGAAAGTATTTGAAAAAAAATGAAATTGAAAAGAAAAGAAAAGGGATAATGACATTTGAAGTGTACATACTTTTTTTTTTCTATTTGAGTATTTGTACCATGATATATGATCAAACGAGTACCTCTATTATTTTTATTATTAGATCATTTGGCATGATGAACTTGACAATATATTATCCCTAATCAGCCTCTCTTGCATTGGTAGACTCGAGATGATCGAGGGTCAATCTTACAATCAATGAATGTGGAGTTCTAAACCTCCAAATTAAATGTGGTTTATTCCTAATGGTAGATCTACATCCTCTCTTTAGGGTTCAGTTCCATCAATGGTATGTTTATGTCCTAATCTCCAAGGTGATCTTGACAAATACCTAACATAGTCAGCTATGACTTAGAACAAATTCACCTATGAAAGAAAAGAGTCCAAAGTTGTTTCCTCATGCTTGGATTCATTTCATAAGAAGACAAAAAAAAAAGACCAGGAAACATCACTTTCAGGAGGAAGGTTTTGGAAAATAAAGAATAAGAGTCTTCCATAAAACCTCTTGGTGGTTTTGCAAATTCTTGTTTTAGATTGCTTATAAAAGGGCAGGTGCTCTAGAGTAGAAGGAAGGTTTATTTTTAAAGAGAAAAAACTAGAGAGGAAAATAAAGATAAAACAAAGAAGAATTCTTGAGTAAATGGAGATAAAATGTTAAGAAAATTATGTGAAATTTTGAAGGAAGAAAAGAGAAATGAAGAAGTTCATATAAGCTAAAGATTAGAAGCTGAGAACAAGGAGAAAGAAGTAACAAAACCCAAAAAAAAAAGTTGTATTATTTAAGAAGGTATAACTTAAACTTTGGTGAGATGATGTAGCCTAATAAGCATACCTCTCTTTTAATGTCTTTCATGTCTATATTTGCTTGTTTGTTATGATTTTGTTGATTTAATTTTATTTTAGAAGCAATGTTTAGTATATTATTGTTCTTAGATTTAATATCCATTGTTAAAAAAAAATGAGTTCGAATGGTTTTAGGTATATAACTTGATGTTTTTTATTGTTAAAATCATGTAATTAACATGTGTGAATGTTAGTTTTGATGTTTTGGAGTTTAGGTTGATCACTTGGTTTTATTTTGGTTGAATGCATTGATGTTTGATTTATTTTGACTATGATCGTAATTTGTTACTTGACATGATGTTTGGTTTAGTCAAACTTTTGTACCTATTAAAGATGATGAAAAACAAATGCTAAAACTAATGTAACAGTGTTCAAGGATCTTAGGAATGTGCTTAAGGTTTTCTATTGATAATATGGTTGGATTCTTGGTTTGTTTCTTTTAACTATTTTCTTTTAGTTTTGAAAGTTTTAGTAAGTTAGCATAAGCATGTTTGACATAGGTTTAGGTCATGATTCAAAGGTTTTAGTTAATTTCAAGGTTTTAGTCATTTCTAGGCAACTTCTAAGTTTTTTTGGGTTTAGAATGAATGTTCTTAGGTTGCCATTTTAAATTCCTTAAAAACTAATGTGTTGATATGTCTTGTGTACTTAGATTAAAGCTCAAACTTATACATGATTGTTTTATGCCTTTATTTTGTCTATTTGAAGCTGGTTTAGAATCAATTGATCTTTAGCATTTCTTAATGCGTGGGTTAAGGCTAAAGGTTATCGGGTATGATTCATGCAATTTATAGCTTCTTTTTCCCATTTGATGTCTATACTTTAATATTTTATACTCCATATTTGTGTGCCATTGATTTGACACGATTTGGTTGAAATTTATAACTTAGTTTATAGGTTCTTTATTTGTTCTTCGTGTTCTTGGATAAGATTCAAATAGTTTTTTTTCTTATGATTTTTATTCTATATTTTTTGTGTATGGGTCATGTTTTTGGGCCATTGGGTTTGGGTTGGGAGGCCTAGCCCACGTGGCTAAGCTGAGTCTATTAGTTCTAAGGACATGTATAGCTAGTTAGAAAATTTTCGAGAACATAATGGTGATTCACAAAAGCTGGAATCCCAATTCTAATGAGGCTTAAGGAAGCCTTTTCTTCCAACACAGCCTAGAAAAGACTTAAGGTCCAACTTTCTAATTCAGATGTTGACACCAAACCAAATAGAAGGAAACGTAGAAAAGGCTATGTTTCAAATGAAATAGCAAGTGGGGTCTGGGCCATAATTTTGAGGCTCACAATTATTTATAATTGAGAAAATTGATGAAGAATAAATGGAAGGAGGTTCAGTTATAATTGACAATTTAATTGACTTAAAAGAGCTTATTGTGACTAAAAAAAGCTAGAATAACCTTACATGTTATGGTAGGGAGTCCTAATCCAAGAACTATGAGGGTTCAAGTAAAAACAATAGGCAAACAATTATTGCATTGATTGATACTAGGAGTACTCATAAATTTATTCATCCTATAATCATGAAAAAAAGGTAGGGGTGCATGTTGCATTACATTGGCATGTATGAGTAAGGATTGTAGATGGCACAAATTTTATAAGAGAAGAAAGTTGTTTTGATCTTAGGTTTAGGATCTAAGAGTTCCAGTTTTATAAACATGTCTTAGTAATCTAACTAGAAAAGTGTGATGTAGTACTGGGTGCTCAATGGCAAAGGGACCTGAGACCCGTCCTATGAGATTTTTTTAAAGATAATTATGGAGTTCCAATTAAGTAGACTTGGGGTTGAACTAAAAGGTTTGGGAGTCTACGAATCTAACATCAATTATGGATTGAGGTTTATGCATAAGTTAAAAAGGGAGGCTAAAGGGTTGTTTTTATAGTTTTAAAGGGTTAAAATTGAGTCTAAGCACGCTGGTAAAGTACAGGTTCTAGTGAAAGAGCTATTTAAGGAATTTAGGGTAGTTTTTGAAAAACCAAAGGGGCTTCCACTATAGAAGAGCCATGAACACTCCATCATGTTAAGAGAATGGACTCCATCAATCAATTGTAGGCCCTACTATTACCCATACTACCAGAAAATAGATATTAAAAATATTATGAATGAGTTACTAAAGTTAAGAACTATTAGACCAGTCATAATTTATTCTCATCTCTAGTTCTATTAGTAAGACTATCATATGGATCATGGATAATATACATTGATTATTAAGCACTCAATAAGAAAATATTGATGGAATAATTTTCTATTTTGGCTGTGAAAAAGCTATTGGATAAGCTATGTAGGTCAGAGTACTTTTCAAAACTACCTAAGGTCATAATCCTACCAGATCAGGATGAAACTGGAGGACATTCTAAAGACAACATTTTAGACTCATATGGGACCTTATGAATTTTTAGTCATGCTCTTTAGGTTGACTAATTTTTTATATGCATTATAGGTCCCAATGAATAAGATGTTTAAACATTTCTTTAAAAAGTATGTTCTAATATATAATTTTTTTTACAATATTTTGGTGTATAATTAAACTAAAAGTGATCATTTAAATCACTTGAGCTTTCTCTTAGGTCTTTTAAACCAATATAAATTATATGTTGAAAATCCTAAGTGCATATTTTTTTATTAGAATGTCAGATATAATATCGAGTGAATAAGTAAAGGCTAACCTAAATAAGGTAAAGGTCATAGTTAAATGGCATATGACTAATAACATTAAATCTTTAAGGGGATTTTGACCTAACAAGTTATTACACGAGGTTCATTATAGTTATAGGGCCATAATAAGCCCATTAACTAGATTGTTGAATAAGAAAGGGTTCTGTTATTGGGATAAATTGGTTGAGAAAGCTTTTGTACTCTTTAAAAGGATAATTAACAGCCCACTAGTGTTAGCCATACCTGACCTTACTAAGCTCTTTACAATAAAATGTGATGCATCTATGGAGGGTATTGCACCAGTCTTCATGTAGGAGATAAGACTCATTTCGTATCTTAGTAAAGGAATTAAAGGAAAATAGTTAACTTTATCCACTTATAAGAAGAAACTTTATACCATTGTAATGGCACTTCAAAAGTGGAGGCCTTACTTATTAGGGCAACCTTTTAATATACAAATAGACCAACAAAGCTTTAAGTACCTATTAGAACAGAAGATAGGCACACATATTTAGCATAAATAGATCTCAAAGTTAATTAGGTATGACTTTATAATGGGATATAAGTCTAGCAATGAGAATTTAGTTGTTGATGTGTTATCTTGAGAACCTAAAGGTGAGTTATGCTAAAGACTAGAAGATATAAGAAAAATTATAACAGATGAAAGATGGAATGGTGGATATCGTCAAATATCAATTGAAGTAAGGGATCTTATTATACAAAGGAATAATTTTTATTAGTAAGGAAAGTACCCTCAAGTCATCCATTATCATTATGTAATACATATATTATAGACATATAATAGTCCATTTTGGGTATGAGAAAAATCTAAGACAAGAAAGGAAGAATTTTTTTGGGTAGGTATGAAGTCTGAAGTAAAAGATTACATTAAACAATGTGAGGTTTGTCAACATGTTAAAGTGAAAAATATTAAACCCTCCGGATTACTACATCCTCTACTTATACCTCAGAGACCCTGGTCATCTATCTTCATAGACTTCTTTAAAGAACTACCCCACTCCAATTACTATTCAATGATTCTAGTAGTTTTCAATAAGCTATTTAAGTATGCTTATTTCATGGCATTGGTATAACCATACATTGCCATAAAGATAGCACAAGTATTTTCTAATAATGTCTTAAAGATATATATTTTGCCTAAAAGCATTATCATTGACAAGAACCCATGTAAACCCCGTGTTGAATAGTAAAATTTTCAATTGTAAAACAATAAATTAAGGGAAACTTTTTATGATTAGAATGAAAAATCCCTAGAAAATTGTTAAAATCCTAAGTAATAAAATAAATACAAGTCTGTTAAACAAAAATACCGGTGATTGGAGTTTTGATAAAAATACCATGTAGGCATAAAATGAGTGTCATTGTTATAGTTATGAAGAAAACCCTTCTCCTTAAAAACCCATTAGCCATTGTTAATAGGAAAGCTTGGGAAATTTTGCTTTTCTCCTCCTTTCTTCTTCAAGTTCTCTTAAGTTATGTGGTATGGAAGTATGATAAAGTGTTTTCTACTCATTATATGAAACCAAATTAGCTAAACTAAAAGAGAAATAGGGGTTGGAAGTTTGAGAATCATAGAGAGAAAGTGTGCAAAAATTGAAGAGGAAGACAAAAAAAACCTTGAAATCATTAAATTAGGTGATTTGATTGTGATAAGAGGTTCTTATCCAATTAATTTCAATTGTTTATTAGATTTTGGTTAGGGGATTGAAAATCTCAATTTTCGTGTTTTAGGGTTTATGTGAAATTAAAAGGCAATGCAAATTTATGTTAATTATTGAGAAAATATGATGTATATGACATATTTAGGGACTAAATGAGAGGAATTGAAAACCAATTATGGAAAATTAGGGTATTGGTGGCCTACCATGAATTGGAAATATGGGAAAATTAGAAATGTTATTAATTTGTGTTGTTTTTGGCATTCTAATGATGTTTAGAATGCTTAAGATTGATTATAAATGTTATAATGTAGACTACTACAAGTTTAGTTAATGTTATTATATGCATAGAATGATGGAAGTGTGGAAGATTGAACAAATTGTACTGAAATTGGTGTTCTAATTATATTATAGAAGTTATTTTTGGTATAATGATGGAATCATATTTAAGCATGATTGAGATCTATGTAGAATAAATCATTTCGGTATTGGGTTATGACGTTAAATGTGTAAGAAGGGAAGTACGGAAATTGGTGAGATTATGTAGATTTTAGTGTTTTAATAGTGTTCTGATATTTAAAAATTGAGTTGGGAACTTGTAAGCTAGATGATTATATAAATGTTGTGTTTAGTTTGGCAAGTTGCTAAAATATGAAATTAGAAAATATGTAATACCCTATAAATTTCAATGCAATTTTGAACCTTTTTACAATGTCATATTTGAGAAAAGATGGTAAGTTTTGTTATTTTACGATTAACCACTCGGTTAATATGAACAAAACTAATACCTTTTTAAAAATTTCATAACACATAACCAAACACATTATCATAAAAAATAATAACACATATACATGCACCGTCATTTAATGTTTTTTGTAAAATCATAACATTCATTCTTTATTCTTGTATAGTCGTTGAATTCACCAATCACAGAGCCAATCTTTCTTATCTAACCTTTATACTTCATTTTATATATTTCCTTTTTAATTTTATTATTTGAACCTTTATTTTCATTATTACTCCTTATATTTCAATATCAAGCTTACAACCTTGTTTAGTACTATTAAACACATCTCATTATACTAATATACATTTAATCTCAAATTTCATTCTCACTCATCAATCTTTAAAAATTTATGATAATTTCATATATATTTCATATCACAACTCGCACAACCTTTCCCTTTTATTTACCATCTACTTCACTATTTTAAGTTCAATCTTTAGGCCAATATTTTTTTTTTCATAACTATAACTATAAAATCTTTTTATTTTGCTTTATTACAAGTCATTTATTATCATATTTCAATAGTTTGTTTTTGAACACTTTAATGGTTACTCTGTATGAGATGAAAATGTATGTGTGTGTGTGTGTGTGTGTGTGTGTTTGTGTAGATGTCCCTACATATTACAACACTTAATTGTATCCATGAATATTATAAAACTTTACCCATCAATTTTCTTTTCTTAAGTGACATCTATTACACATTCATATTCTTTTTAAAGAAAGTTATTTAGGTTATTTTATCTAATTTAATAAAATTTCAAATGAGATTCCCCTATACAGAACCCTGCCCAAAATTTCATCTCGTTATTTTTTGAAGATGAAGGAAGTGTAATGGATATGGGTATTTATTGGTATTGATTTTGGAAAAGTATTGAAGAAGGAATAAAGGAAATGAAAAGGGGGCTTTCTCTCTGGATATGGAAACAGAATGTTCTGAAATGAAGAATAGAAGAGCTAAGGTTGAGTTAAACAATATACATGTTATTTTAGGAGATGCATTCAATGTAGAAAATCCATGTTCACTTAACCATGAAGAAACAACACATATATAATAACTTAATATCAATTGAAAATGACAACATTTTAAGCAGAAGGTAAAACCTTCAGTCAAAATAGCCTAGATCTATTTTAAATTTAAAACCAAACCCATTCTAAATTTGAACAAACTCATTACTATTTATTTACCCTTTTATCTTGAATGTTTTCACTATTTATTTATTTTTAATTTTCTTTTAATTAAGTCATTTTCTTTGTAATTAGGCTTTTTTAGATTTAATAAAATTTCCTATTTGTTCCTTATAATTTCAACATTGTTACACAATCCTTGTTTGCTTGCTTCTTTATAAGCTTTTAGCGATCAATGAAAGTTTGAGGTATGCCTATACAAAATGGAAATTAAAGGAGAGAAAGAAGTGTGGAAAGAAATGTTTATCTAGATTAGTACATGGTTTAAGGAATACTGAATAAGTTCAAAGAGATAGACAAACAAGTCAGTGTGTAATTTATCAGCAATTCCAAGAAAGGTTTAGTTTGATGATGGTTTATCTAGAAGTCAAATTAACACCACTGCACTAGTAGAGGTAATAACAATTATATTCGTAATGAGTCCTTTTTTTTATCTTTTTTTGTTATTTTTTGTTTTTTTATCTTTTCTTCTTCTGATGATGGTTTATCAAGTTTCTAGACAAAGTTTATGCTATTATAGATGTGATTCTCTCTTTGTTTTTTCCTTTATATTATTATCACCACCACCACCACCACCACCACCACTACTAGATCATGATTTAAGGTACTACTACCACTACTACCACGACTACTACCACCACCACCACTACTACTAGATCATGATTTAAGGTATGATGATACCTATGTTCCATCAATCAACATACATAAATCAAATAATAACACGGACAACAACTTATTGGCTAATGATATTATTAGGGAAAGGTATGCTTCTAATTAAATAGTGTAAATTTCTATCTTTAATCCTTATAAGATTATTGTTTAATTAACCTATCATTTTATAAATTAAAAAAAAAAATTTGTTGTTGACATTCATAGTATACCAAAGGTAAAGTCTCATAAATTTACTATTATAACATATAAAAAGTATATAAATTAGTAGAATAACCAAGAAATAACTAAAAAAGTTTAGACTTTACAAAAATTAATAGTATACCAAAGGTACTCATTCACTTAGTAGTTAGAGACATAGGGCAATTGTTGAGAATAAATAATATTAGCAATGATAATGAGGTTAAATATAAAAAAAAAACAAGTCAAGAAGTGAATATGTTTGATGATTTATCAATCGATCAATACATTAAATACTTCTAATTGCTATAACCAATAATATAAAAAAAAACATTCAAAAATGTAAAACTTCTCTTCTTTTGGCATAACCTTGTGTGAGAAAATAAAACATGAAAATTTATTTATAAATTTCTTAGTATATCTAGGAACTAAAATATAGTTGAGCACATTCCATTACACAACAAGACACTGCAATATAGGGAACAATTATTCATTAATAAATAAAGAAAATTTTGTATTTTTAGTTGTGAACTTTCTGATTCAATTTAAGTGTTCATATTTTGATATTTTTTATTTGAATGTGTGAAATTTTAAAGTTTTACTAATCAAGTACCTATGTTAGATTATGTTTAATTAATACCGAACGTGATCATTAATTTAACACAATAAACCCGATATATACATGAAGTTTGCATGGATCTTTCACTTTATTTTTAATTTAGTCCTTGTAATTTTATTTTTTTCTATTTCATTATATGTACTTTTATATTTTAGCTTTAAGTTTTATATTATTATTATTATTATTTATTAATAAATAATAATTAAATAAATTAGTTAATTATTGATATTTTCACTAATTGTCAAGTTAAAATCATTGCACAAGCAGTAATTGACTAGGTAAGGATCAAAAAACAAAAAACATCATAGGAAACAAAAAGCTTGGAATGGATTTTTTTTTCTTTTTTTAGTAAATGAGATCAAAGATTTAAATAACAAATTGGTGCATATATAAAGTGATGTGATCCTGGCTACGACATTAAAGGATCCATAATAAGTGTCCATTGGGTTTATTCTAAAACTCAAACAACGAAAGCATTTAATGTCATGATTACGAGAAGTAAGAGTAAGATTGTTACCTTTAACAACGATCGAGGTATTTTTCTTTTCTATAGGGTATTTGGCCTTACCCTCCTCATTCAGATGTGATGTACCACCCCTGGTGTTAGCCTTCCAATTGGGTTTCTAATGTGTCAAAGAGCCTAATGGTTGGCTTTATTGAATGGATCCTTCTGTTTAAGTTGTTTCTCTACTTTTATGACCATATGCACTATCTCCTCCAACTCCACTTAATGATGCAACTCCACAATATGAGCTATGTCACAATTAAAGTCATTCATGAATCAAGTCATAGTAGCCTCCTTATCCTCCCCAATATTAGCTTGAATCCTAGCAAGTTCCATCTCCTTGAAGTACTCATCAACATTTTTTGTACCTTGACTCAAACTTTGCAACCTTTGATACAATTCTCTATAATAGTGGTTAGGCACAAATCTCCTTTTCATAAGATATTTCATCTCCATCTCAAATATCAACTTGCCTCTTATAATTTCTCCATCGATTTGTCACTAACTGATCCAATTATGCAATGACATTGTAGTAAAAATATTCACAACAAGCTTGACTTTATATGGCTCATGATAATTATGACACTTAAAAATCCACTTCACCTTCTTTTCCCATTCTAAACAAACTTTTGGATCATTCTTTCCCTAAAAAGCTGATATTTTCAGCTTAATTATACCTAAATCTCCACCAAACTCAACATTATGATCTCGGTACTTATAATTACTCATCTAGACAAAGTTATCATCATATCTTTCCCCTTCAAACCGAAAATACTGATGCTATCCAAAATGTTCCCTATGTTCCATGGACACATCTTCAAAATCAATATTACTCATGTTTGCATTATCAGCCATAAACTCATCCACATTAGTGTTAACTCGTCTAATAGCCCTCCTAACATTAAATCCTTTTTTTAAGCCTATTTTGAACCCTACCATGATCATTAGCACGTTGCCTCTCTAACCTATCTTCAAATTCATTGGCCATCCAACCCATTTGTTGATTCATAATGCATAACCGAGTTATAATTTCAATGTCTCCTCTCTATGGTGTCATGTTACTGCTAGCCTCTAACATCTTCAATTCTGAAAATTTGTTAGTTGAAAAGAAATATATATTCCTCACCTAATTTCTCATGTGTTTACACTCCTCTTGTGTTTCACTCAAATATGTTCACTACACCTTTTTCCTTTCATCTCACCTTTCTTTGGCTTTTACAGAACTAAAATCAACACCAAATATAACAGCATTAGCAATGTATCTAAATATGTGTATATGACTCAAGAAGCAAGAAAAATATGAAAATAAAAAAATATGAAACCGTTATAACAATTTGACGAGTAATAAACGAATTTATATGAAAAATATATGTTTTTAAAGATACGAAAGAAATAGATGCAAAGGTTATCAAAAAAAGTTAAAATGACATCTAAATATATCAATTATGATGTTATTATACAATTATAATTTAAAAATAAAAGAAGCAAAACAATTTTGCATTATCGACGTGAATTAGACCCGTTACGACAAGTTTCAATCTTTAATTTAGTTCCTATAGTAAATGACCTCCAAATGATCTCAAATTTTGCATGGGATGTGATTAAATATCATAGAGCCAATATATCAAATTTGATAATTTTCTAAATTAGTTTGGTCCAAATTCTCCCTTGTTTGTGTATTGTGATAATTTGACAAAATTGACTTTTGGACGTTCTTTTCCTCTCTTTTTTACTCTTTATATTACTGATATATTTTGAGACATCAACAAACTAAAATAACACCTTTTTTTAAGGAACCCTAGATGAAAACTACTAAACTCTAGACATAAAATAATCAAAAACTAGATCAAAGATAACTAAAGTTAAGGAAGTCGAAACTAACATGAAGAAAATAAAGGATATAACTTGATTTTGAAGCCTAGCTCTGATACCAACTGATACAAACATCTTGATCGAATCGTTAAGCAACCCTTAATAAAGTAGATAACAAACCAGAAATCCAACAATCAGGTTTGATAAAACTCTGACCCAAAGGTAACCATGTACCTAAGAACTAAAGGTATTGAAAAAAAGTCATGGACCCATAGATAACCTTGTATCTAAGAACCCTAAGTATATGAATGATGTCACGAAGGCAATTAATCTTTGACAAGTCAGTGTATGATCTTTATCCTTGCAAAGAAAGGTTATTTTGCCACAAATAAATAAATAAAAACTCACGTTTAACAACGGACCCTTTTTGGGTTTCAAACTAATGAGTCTAAACTAATAATCAAATAACATAAGTCTAATAATGAAATAAACTCTTGAACAATATCTAAGGGGCCAGATAAAACAGAAATTAAAAATAATTATTTAACTTTAAATAAATAAATAAAGTTTTTATACTAAAATTCCTTCATGTAGCCAGAAATATCTCTATTTTTTCACATTTGTAGAAGATTTTATTTCTAACTTCAAATTCGTCGTTCTCTCTTATCTATATGAATTACTAAGCCTAACATATATGATTTGAAAGCTTAATATGTCTAGTTTTATCCCAACTTGAAATGCAACAAACTTCCACATGTATCTCCAGATTTGTCTCACATAGTACACGAAGGTCTAGTCTGACAGATTTAACAGGATTCATCTAGTAAATTTAACCCTCTTCAATAATATATTCCCAAACTCTCTTTAACCTGAAACTTTACCACAATATAGTTCTATGTGTTTAGTATTTCCCCGTAAAAGTTTAGCTTGATCTGATGTACAGTTTGAAAAATATGTCTAATCTCACAAAACTAGTCAGCAAATATTTTAAGGTCAAATTCAAATCTAACTTGGTTCGTATCACTCTACCTAAAGCCTTTCGGCATATCCCTTGCCTTTTCTAGACAACTACATGCTCCTTTTAAGTATGTAAAAACCAATTAATTCAAGCTTATAACCATTGTAAGGCTTTTAACCATCCAAAAAGGTTTAGAGAGTGAAATGTAAAGAAATTAAGTATTAGACTAAAATGTAAAATTTTCATTAAGTAGGGTTTAAAAATGAAAAAAAAAACCACGGAAAAAAAACATTAGGTGCTAAAAAAGCAAAAAATGCTCCTATGTTACAATTTTTTGTAAAAACTTTAGGGATACTTGCCACCCAAAAATAGAGGGTGTCTCACTTGTTTTTTAAGCATGTATGACTCACTTGGGTCACCGTTGATGATCGTTCTTGGTGTTGATGGATTCATCTCGTCAAGGTTTTTGCTGAAGGTACCGATGATGTTGTAATTAGAGATTAAATGTGTCTCTAGAGCCTTTTCTTTTTCTTTTTCCTTTCCACTCTATCTTGCTTATTTAATATTTTTTTTATTAGAAGTTGTTATTTTAAATAAAAAAAATTATAAAAATCATGTTTTTCAATCACAGCATATATAATCTGTGATATTTCACTAATATTTTGCCAATATTTTCGAAACAATGTGCTAAAGAAATAGCCAAAATTCACCAGATAAAAGCAAGCAAAGTTTTGGATAATCAATTCTGCCATCTTGCCAAACGATAAGGAAGTGTATTGAACGCGCTAGAGTGGGAGAGTAGAGGGAGAGAGAAATGGTCATAAATACGAGGTACAGCAAACGAAGGCTATTGGTCGCTAGGAGAACGAAAGAGGCAAATGGGGCCCTCTTCCCGTACTCTTGGATTGGACCTTTCTGGAAAGATTTCCCTTTTCTTAACATTATTCTCATTTCCTTTTCTGATACCATACCTTACCTCTCTCCTCTCCTCACCCACATTTGCCTTTTCTCCTGTTTACATTGTCCAAGCCTCTCAATTTCCCAAATCACCCCTCTCTACTTTATTCCCTTTCCTTTATCACCCTTTTCCTCATTCAATGTATCCTTTTTTTTTTTTTTTTTCCTTTGGTAAAGCCCATTATTGATTCGTTAGGACAATTATTATTATTATTATTATTTTTATTTTTATTTTAAGCTCATACAAAATCTTTAAGCTACGCTGGCCCGCGCACTTCAGTGGGATTTTGTTTTTTACAATCTTAATTAAATTTAAATAACCTTATTTGATCATCATAATAACTCATCAATTTATCATGTTAGATTTTAAAGTAAATTAGATGATAATTAACCTAGTATAACTAATCTGACTTAGCAATCTAGTTGGTTATGATTTTACTTTAAAAAATAAAATGATATAAATTTAATGTTTAAAAAAAAAACCGAAACAAAAATGTATTTTTATTAACCCGTGGGTTAATACATCTAACCCATGACTTAGATAATGACCTTAACTGGTTTTAATAATTTTATTTTTTAGAATATTTTTTATTTAATTAAACAATTATAAAAATGGATATTTATAAAAAAAAAACAACGAATAAAATTATTGAGGAGAAATCAATTTCCTCGACCTAAACTCCATTGTCTTATTAATACATCTCTTTATTGTTTGAACGAAAATATTTTTTTATTATAAGTATTGTTTTCTAAATAAAAACATGTCATGATCTAAAAAGAAAATTAGAAAAATTAAGGTAATCTCTCAATATTTTGTATATGATTGAAGGGAGACAATTTAATAAATTTGATAAAAAAAAGTAAAAAAATCATAAAAGAATTTTAAAAAAATATTATTTTCATTGAATATTCATAAGCAATCTCTTATTTCTGATTTAAAATTAGAAAAATTAAGGTAATGTCTCATTATTTTGTATATGATTGAAGAGAGACAATTTAATAAATTTGATTAAAATATATATATATAAAAATCATAAAAGAATTTAAAGAAAAATATTATTTTCATTGAATATTCATGAGCAATCTCTTATTTCTTATTTTTGCATTATAAGCACATAGTAATTGAAAATATTTGGTAACATTCCCATAAAAAAAATCATGAGAAGCCTTTTTCAATGAAAGGCTTTTTTTTCATTCACACAGTAATTAAAAATATTTAAGAGTCATGGTAAGATTAAACAATAATTATAAAATCATGTGAAGCCTTTTTATTTTCATCATGTATTTCAATGAAATAAAAAATAGAAAAAAAAACATAAAAAGGGCTTGGAGCCTTGGGCAAAGAGATAGGGCCCACCTACCTAACCTAAAAAAAAATATAGGCTCGCTTAGGTATGCAAGACAAGATCTTTAATTTTTTTCTCAAGTGTGAATGGTATATTGTCTGCTTTTTTATTTGTTTTTTTTTAAATAAAGCAAACGATATGTCATTTTTCATGAAAAACAACACGTCATTCGTCATCCCAAATTACAACTATCACAGAGGTGATCAGAATATTGATCTGGAGTCTTTTTATTCAAAAAACCATTCTTTGACCTATTTTCATATAAAAACAATAAACACCCTTAAAATCTCAATAAACCAATTTCTCACCTTAAAAAATCCAAAAAAATATTCTTTTCAATTTTGATTTATTTTTTTCAGCAATTTAAAATCTCAAAAGTACTTCAATAACACTTCTCTTATCAAGAGAAAAACAATGACAACAAAATTGGTTTTTTTGTCATGAAATATGGGCAACCAATTGCTTTCCTCTCCTTTTCATTTTCCAATGACTCTTTCTATCTCTCTCCTCTCTTAAACTCAAGAATTGAAATGTGAACAAGATGAAGTTTTGGATTAAAATGTAAAAGTTCTAAACTAAAAGGATCGAAAATGGATTTGAACGAATGTTGGAAGTAAATTTCTTTAAAAGGGCGCTAGATGAACAACATCAAAAAATAAAAAAAACTGTGTTTTTTACCTCAATTTTGGTCTCAATATTTTTAATTTTATTCAAAATTAAGCTTTGATCTAATATCAAAATATCATTTTGACATCATGACAATCCTATAAAAAGTTAATTGAAACAAATTATCAAACTCAATTCCAAATTAATACAATATAAAATAATAAAATTAAAAAAAAAATCAATGATCAAAGTAGAAAAATAATCAAAGGAAAAGGATCACATGAAGGAAAAAAAAAACTAATGAAATTCACAATGTTTTGCAAGGTGAACGTGAAAATCACCACTTTTTTAGGGTTTTTGTAATTATTAAAGATATTTAATTTCTTATCATAAATATTAATTTAACTAATTACTCTATAATTGTGATAGTTATGTTTAATAAAGTGCAATTACGGTTTTAAAAGTAATTTGCTACCTTAAAAAAAAAACAAATAGGGCCTTTTGTTTTATAGTTTTCTAGTTTAATTACATGTGCTACATGTTGTTGGATAAAACATTTTTTTACTCAATACTAAAAAAGGTGTAAGCGTTGTCAATGTTTTTTTATCATGAAGAAATTTTTTTAACCACAAACTAAAATGTTTATAAATGTGTTCAATAAAATAATTCAAAAATTGTATATTATAATAAATGATAATAAATTTGTTGGTTCTAACAAAAGATCGAGTAAAAAAACTAAGATAAAAATGTTATTTTTTAGAGGAAAAAAAAGATTGAATATTTTTTTCAGTTTAAAATTGATCCCTAAAGTCTTAACTGGTTTGAATCAATAAAATAAAATTTTATTTTTTTCATATCAAGCAATAACTCAGTATTGAAACATATTTTTAACATTGTGAGAACACAATAAAAAGTCAACTAAAATAAAATAACAAATCTGATTCCAAGTTAACTCAATGTAAAAGGATTAAATTGAAAATAAAAACAAAAAGAAAATATTATGGGTAACTGTTGTAATCCATAATAGATTGTGTTATTTTCATGTGTTATATTCCAATTACTTTTATTAATATTTCTTCTATCTCTTATTATCTTATGTGTTTATGATTCTAATAATTGTTTCATAGTTTAGTAATGGTTAATTTTGCAAAATAAAAGAAAAAGATTTGGGATGGTAAAAAAAGTTTGAAGGACCAATCAAAGAAAAAAAAGGATGCAAATGAAAAAAATAAAAAAAATTTGAGGTCGTTCACTATTCATGTGAACAGTATTCCCACTCCAAGTTTTTCAATGTATAGTATAGTTATATGCTTACAAACAACTAAATACATTTACTTATTAACCTAAAATTTTATCTATATTGTTTCATAATTTGACCAATTCCTTCATAAAAAATCAATTGTAAGTAATTATGAATATAGATGATTGTCCTTAGTATTTCATATACCTTTGTGCTATTTTTTAAGAAATTTTGAAGGTATTTAATTATAATAAGTTCAAAGAACCCTAGAAATCACCATTCTACATACTATAGCAAAAGCGTAAATGAGCTCTCAAACTCAATTATATGATGTTACGTGTCGTTGAAGTTTGTGGACCCTTTTATTGAAGTGTTAAAATTGACAATTCCATCCGATCATATTTTAACATTAATTACATAACAATACCGCTTAAATAAATAAATTAAAAAAAAAACAAAATATAACCCATTAATTAGCACAAAGAAATAGAATCTAAATTATAAAATCTAGATGAATTAAAATATAACCCACCAATCTTGTTTCTCTTTAAGCAATCGAACGAGTGACATCGGACCTCCCAATTGTACATGGGCATACAGCTAGTTAATTTGCTATTATAATTAATGCTGCAAATTATAATTTCATATGGTATTTATAATTGAGGGAGAAGTATTCCCTCTAATCCAATATTAATTGGACCTTTTGTTTATAAAAATATATTTGAAAGTGTGTAGTTTAAATTATATTAAATTTAAAATTCGAGTTGAAGCATGTTTAGTGGTTGTTTGGGAGTGTGGCTATGAGTGAGGTTCACCCGCAGCCATATATAACAGTGTTTGGTTAAGGAAAATAAAATGCATTTTATTGATAGGACCCACTAAAATCAGAGATTGGACCGTAGGTTTTGAGAAGCAGTATTTTACTGCTTCTCGTGATGGGAAAGGAACTTCAACAGTGGAGCATGGCTCCACTGTTCAGTGAACAGTGAAGCCATGCTCCACTGCGCACTGTTCACTAAGTGAACAATAGTTTTGTTTTTTAACCAGCACTCAAAGTTTTTTTTTTCAAATAACTAGTACAGTTAATTAATTGCACTCACATTGTTCACGTGAACGTGAACATGAATAATATATTTTTTTATTTTTTTAAAAAAATTAGTTTAAGGTGAATTAAATTTACTCGTACTGTAATCTCAATTTTATTTATGATAATATTTTACCTAATTTTATTGCACGCAGGATAAATCATGGAAATTGTAGTTATTGCCGAATGAATTTTGTACGTAATGAAATTGTTGATTTTTTTAAAAAAATTATATTTTACTCAAAAAACTAGTATTTAATATTATTTACTCGCAATTCCATTTATGTTCTTGCAGGGTCCGACCCAATTAAAAAAATTCAGTTTTTATTTTTATTTTTATTGTGTTCTATTCAAAAAATTAGAAGGAGATCGCTTGGTGACGTAATAAAAAATTCAGTTTTTGTTATTGCGCGCTTAAGAAACCATGAAAAATAGTCATTGTTGGATAGATTTCGTATGTGATGACATTGCACATAGTTTAATGGAATTATAAAAAATATTTGATATCAATATTATTTATTTCATGATGTAATAATAGTAGTTAAATCTATAATATTTAAATTAAAAATCATTAATATTAATATATATATTTTTAATTATTTTATAACCTCAATTTGAAAAGCATTTTTTAACCAAACACATTAAACTACTTTTTCTTCAACCTCAATTTCAACCACAGTTTTAACCAAACACCTATTTTTTCAAACCAACCTCAACTAAAAGTA
>Ga0325411_1000865_pt1 | contig 32638 bp, 23 predicted proteins | sample PopdelMetagenome_13_FD_206181 | JGI IMG/M metagenome (GOLD analysis project Ga0325411, IMG submission 206181) | Populus deltoides microbial communities from Bellville, Georgia, United States - Xylem-PdIQD-R4 | ecosystem: Host-associated > Plants > Phyllosphere > Stem > Wood/Secondary xylem...
TTGATGCTGCTGCTTGTATGAAGAACTACAAGAGGAGGTTGGTGCTATGTCTTGACACGAAGAGAGAAGTCTACTACCTCTGCTTCTATCAAGATTAGTTCTGTCAAAGACGTTGCTTCTACGTGTGCATCTTTACATTTTTGTTGCCTGCTGCAATGATTCATTTTTTCCTCCTTTTCAACCTAAGATTTGATATCAATTATTATTGAAAACAATGCACGTAAATAAAGAATTTATTAATTGATTGATTGATTTGATATCATTTTTTCCCCTTTTCAGCTTATGAGGTTTAAGTATTTAAACCTTCAATGGCAGGGGCGGAGCAAGAACAAAAACTTAGGGGATTAAAAAATTTAAAATTTTAATTACTTTTACTAAAATTATAAATATTTAGAAGAAAGAAGCTGGAAAAAACATTTCCTTGCAGGAGCAGCCCCTACCAACCCTCCAACTCCGCCACTACTCATAGGTATTTCTCATAGGTATTTATTGATTGATTTATATTTTTAAATTCAGAAGAAGAAAAATATTTATTTTTTAAAGTTTCATAATATTTTTCCACCTTGAAAAGTTGAAAAATATATTCGTATTATATTATTTTTTATTTAAAGAAAAATGAAAAAAATATATATTTAACTTAAACATGTTTTCTATGATATCCTTCATGTTTTGATGTATATAAATATTTCATTTTCTCATCTTAATTCGTCCATTTTTAATTTGTTTATCATTATTTTGAGATAATTTTTCAACCTAATTACAGGGTTACGAAGCAAGCTTGTCATGCGAGCAAGCTTCCAAGCATCCAGATAGTGGCTTCAATGTAAGCCATGAGAATCACTAGATCATTGACCGTAATTCATTCCCATAATTTCAAATTACTATTTGCACTAAAAATTCATGGAAACCATTCCATTATTAAAACCATAAAAAGGTTCCATTAAAGGCATTGGACTTGATGGAGATAGTTAATATAGTTGGTTTGTAAGATATAAAATCATTCATAATTGATTTTTTTTCCCAAAACACAACAATGTGAGATTCTTGAGGATTTTCCCATAAAACTAAACACAACAAAATGTGGAATATTTCATGAATCATATTTCTTGAGGATTAAATTATCATTTATTGTTCATAATCCCTAGAAAGCAATTTGTTGTCCCATTAGCTTAGATGAACCTACGGGGAAAAGGCAGTTTGTGACATTGTTGCACCATCATCAGCCCTTAGAATCACAAGCAAAAGGCATATTAAACATGATGATTTTTTTTTAAAAAAAAAACATGATGAGATTAAACCATTTAGTAGGTGGATCGGTGATAAGAGCTTGAGATCAAGAGGTTTGTTTCTCCTGTGATCTCAAGTTCGAGTCTTATGGTTGCTAATATGATGGTCACTGGAAGTTTATATGGTTGTTAACTTCAGAGTTCGTGAAATTAGTTGAGGTACGCGCAAGCTAACCCGTACACCCATGTTAATTAAAAAAATAATGAAATTAGATACAAGAAGTTCACGAATTTATCAAACTAAAAACACCATTCCAGATGTATAAAACTGGATTTTCTTTATATATTTGTCGACTTGTATTATATATCTAATTCATATAACTAATTAATGCTTTTGTTCATTTCAATAATAATCAAAAGTAATTTGTCTTTAATTGAAATCAGGCCCCTAGTAGCGTCCACAAGGTTAGATAAAAAATCTTAAAAACAAAAGAAAGAAAGAGGGAAAAATCAAAATATATCCCTTTCCTTAATTCTCCTTCTAATACCAATAACAAGAGAAACAGGGAAAATAAAAGAAGAAAAGAAAAAGGGAAAAAAAATACACAAATTTAATAGAACCGTAAAGACTTGTACTGCTTTGTCAACTATAGCAGCAAGATTTGAGATAAGAATACATTACATTTTAATAGGGGAATCGTGGCTGAATTGGGTTGATTTATCTGGAGTGGTAGGGGTGCATGCAGTTTAGATTTGGCTATCAATAAATTGATATCTCAACATCAATGGATTAGTAGATGATTAAAACATTGAATAATGAATTGGGTCAACTTTATTTGTAATTCTTTTCAGATTAATACTATGCAAGCAAACAAATAATACAATTTTTTTCATCCAAAAATGGCGCAGTCACTATTTTCAGAAAACAAATCATATATGTCCAAAAGACGCCAGCTTCTTACTTCTTGGGCTGTTTTTTTGGACTACCATTGCTTCTCTGTTCGAAACTTCAAAGTCTCTAAAGTTAAAGCATGCAAGCAAAGCAAATGCGAAAAACCTCCCCCTAGTTTCAAGTCTCCTCAACTTTCTCTACTGGTTAATAGTGTTCGTAACATTTTCGTAAACTGCATTTCCAATCTTCTGGCGTGCCCAATAAGTCGGGCTATAAGGTCTAACTACTGCTCTTACTTTGAGAGTAGTGGGATATCGAGAAATTAGAGATGGGTTCTTTGGCAGTTGCGCCCTTTCTTCCTTCAAAACCAAGACCCTCTCTCTTTGATCAAAACAGCTCCCTCTTTTCTTCAAGTACAAAGCTCAAGAGGAAGAACCAATCTATGAGCCCTGTGAGTTCTGCTTCTCTTGGCTTATTTTTATTTTTGTCCTTCTTTATTTGATTCGTTGATTGTGACTTTTGTGCTGTTTTGATTGTTACAGGTGGCAAGGTTATTTGGGCCATCTATTTTTGAGGCATCAAAGCTGAAGGTGCTGTTCTTAGGGGTTGATGAGAAGAAGCATCCAGGGAATCTGCCAAGGACTTATACTCTAACACACAGTGATATGACAGCTAAACTTACTTTAGCCATCTCACAGACCATAAACAATTCTCAGGTAATCCTGTTTTGTAATATCATGTTTCTTTTTTAAATTAAGAGATCACCAATCTGCTAATTCTACCATATTTCCCTTTTGAGTTGGAATCTTTGAATTGTGTAAAAATAGAGAAAACAGGGGAGCCTCGGGAAGGTCTTTTTTTTTTTTTAAATACCATGGCACAAGAAAGAAAGGGGGAAAAAAAGAAGGGCGGGGGCTCTGAATCGTGGGGTTAGATGAAATATAAGGGGAAGCACAAAATCTCATGTATAAATCATCAGGGTCTGAATTTTAGAGAAGATAAACAGAAGGAAGCAGGGTATATACAGAGAGTTGCTTGATTTTGTTGATATTTTTCTTGATCAAAAGGTTAGATTAATGAACTGAATGGATTGGGATTTTCTTGCAGTTGCAGGGATGGTCCAACAAATTGTACCGAGATGAAGTGGTGGCAGAGTGGAAGAAAGTAAAGGGAAATATGTCTCTTCATGTTCATTGCCATATAAGTGGAGGCCATTTTCTTTTAGATTGGTGCTGTAGACTCAGATATTTCATCTTCCGCAGAGAACTCCCTGTGGTATGTACAATGATTGTTTGTTACTTTTTTGTTCAATCTTGATGATCATGATCAGTCCCTTAAATCACATGGAAAAACAAAAATTGGGATGACTAGGTATTGAAGGCCTTTTTTCATGGAGATGGGAGTTTGTTGAGCAACTATCCTGAATTACAGGAGGCTTTAGTTTGGGTTTACTTTCATTCAAACATTCCAGAATTCAGCAAGGTAGAGTGCTGGGGTCCACTAAAGGATGCTGCTGCGCCTTCTACTTCTGAAACTGGTGGGTCCAATGAGACCAAGGAGCTAGCAAACCAATCAAGCAACTGGGACTTGCCTGAGCCATGCCAAGAGGAGAATTGTAGCTGTTGCTTTCCACCAATGAGCTCGATCCCATGGTCTAAAATGGTTCCCTTGGAGAACAAAAAGAATCCAAGCACCCCACAGAGCTTTCAACAGCCCTAAGTATCTATCAGTCTGCTCTTTGATTGTTTTATCTTCACATAAGATGTTACATAACTTATGTAGGTCTGAAATGTAAATATTAGGAGTTTGTCCTCAACCCAAAATACTTTGAGTTTGGGGTTGAAACACTAGTCCCAAAATCTCTTTTTCAAGATAAAGACTGCTGTACATGTAAATATGTTCAATATTTGATAAACTTGCCATTGTTGTAAGAACACTACGAATGTGTAACGCATGACGTGAAAGTTTTATTGTATTTATATTATTTAAACAAGCTGCAGTCACACGAGGAAACTAACACTCCTTACCAATGATCATTCTGGGATTTGGTAGATTCCTGTTTGTATGATCTTTAAGCGAGCCAGCTGAATTCGGATCCAGCAAAGCAATATTTCATATATTTCAATGATGGAGAAATGTGGAAGCAATAATTATTTACAAAAACTATCGAGTAAATGGTAAACCAACACCTCAAAGCATCCTTTGCTGTTGTCTGTTAATATACAATGCAAGAAGCATTTAAATGGTGTATGCTATACATTAGTAAATCAAGGGGGGAACAGAAAGGAAACTAGTAATTTCCTGAGAGCCACGAGACAATTCATCACCTCTAATCCCACTTTTTTCGATTTATTAGGTCCTGGGATGAATTGAGAAAACCATACCGATGGATTGTCCTGGGTTGGTTCGAGAAAACCAAACTGACCAACTTCGTTCCCACACACATAATCTCCAGGTTATGAACATATTTACCACCTTCCTTCCATGCTAAAACAGCACAATAAACTCTAGACTGACAGTCTTCTCAGAGCCAAGAAACTCTCGACAAACAACTGGAGTCACCGAATTGTAGTTCTACCGAGAGAGGACGCTCCAATTTCACTGTCAGTGTTCTGTAATAGCAGTCAACCCATAAATTTATTGAGTTAGTCTTCTGCTACATTGGGTAAGTACTGCTATGTAAGGCAAGTACTACAAAACCAAAATATTGACATCTACTCTTGACACAATCCTATCCTTGTATCTTGTCAACGCATATTATTAATATGGCAATAGAGATATATGTTATTGTCATTTACTAGAAAGAAGATGCATCTGGTGAGTTTTTCTCCAAAAAATAATCACGTATTAAATATTAGCACGGACTCAATTAATTATTGTCATCATTCAAAGAAACAATTACTTGAGATTTAGGGGAAGGAAACACACTCCAAAACCGCAGCGTTTCATCTCCAGCTCCGGTGACAATTGTCTGAAACAGATAATAGTTATTCCAACCAGGAAAAGACACATTAATGAAAAGAATGGTTGGCATAACTGCTAAATTTATTGTAAGAAGAGAAAGTACAGTCATGAAGAATGGAAGACCAACTACCTGTCCATCTGGTGAGATGGCAAGATAAAGAACTCTGAATGTATGACCTGTCAGAGTTGCCAACTGCAAAGGAGGAACAAATCTTAATACGATGAGTGATGAGAGATAATTCCATTATCATAAATACACTGACTTCAGTACCTTTGACATGGTGGGATATCTCCACAATATTATTTGGTTTTGGGAGTATCCATGTGTGCTGACAAGTTCATTGACATTCTTAGACCACACAAGATTGCACACCTGAAATGAAGTAGGTGTAAAATTTTTTTGGGGGGGAGAGAGAGACGGAGGTAAATGTTGAGTAAAATAATCCAAGACTACATGAGTACGTGTACTTGCTCTTTGCCATCTTACAGTATGGATCGCACCCAGGGGTTTCATAACCTGTGGTCTATCTTTTGGGTCCTATTAGAGATAGCTTGTACAATATGGTTGGTATGTTAGATTGAGTAAAGATAGTTTTTCGTGGGTTCCTTTTTCTTGAGCTTCCAGGAAAGCCCACATTTTTTATGTTCTAAATGGTGTAACCACATGTTCCATCAATCATTCAACAATTTCATATTTACGTACCAAAAAGAGAAAAAGGCAGATATGAGTTGCCAATAAGGGTTTTTCTAACTCCAGACATTTCATGTTATCTATAAAGAAGCACAATAACAGTGATTTGCAAACAGATATTTACCTGACTGCCAGTGTCTATGCAGCTGAGATGTGAGTTAGTGGTTGTATTCCAGAATCGTATACACCGGTCAGCAGTCCCACCCCCAGATGCAAGAAGTCCATGAAGATGGGGTGACCAAGCAATTGCTTTTACAGCCGCTGTATGATCACAGTATTTTAGCACAGGTTGGCTTGAATGTTGATTCCAGACAAAGAGCTGCACATAGACAACAAGAAATTAGAATTCTATACAGGAAACCATGAGCTCATGTCCAGCAATCATAGCGATATGTTGTAGGAAAAAAAAAAAAACTCACTCGATTATCATTTCCACCTGATGCCAACTCACGGTTATCATAAGACCACTTCAGTCCACAAACCTAAATCATAATCAATTGATTAGTAGGCTGAGTAACGTAAAAGCAATGAACAGAACAAAAATAGCATAGATAGCTTATAATATGTAAACAAATGCCCACTACTAGCATTTCCGAAATTGAGAAGCATGCAAAAACATAACGATAACTATAACTCCAAAGTAAACAGCATAAAATGGTTGACCAAAAAGTTCAATCAATGTGATCACAATGTAGGGGAGTCCAACCTCTGACTTGTGTCCAGAGAGTTTACTAACGAAGTCTTCCCTTGCTCGTATATCTCGTTGAAGAATGCTCTTATCCCGGCTACCAGAAGACAGCATAGATGAACTCCAGGCCAAGGCCCCAACACGCAATCGATGGCCCTCCATGGTTCTGATCCTTTTACAGCGGGAAGCATCCCAAATCTACACATGAGTTGATGAGAATATCAGCAAAATAATGTTAGGATGATCAAGCAATATACTAAAATCTATTATGAACACAAGGGAGGAACTGCCCATGACAAACAGTTGTATAAATACCACCTGTCCTTGGAACTGCTGAAAAACCAAAAACACCAATAATATAGAACCATGTATCTCACCTTCAAAAAAAAATAATGGGAAAGTATTGAAATGAGAGCTTATTGTGAACATGTTAAGATGCTTTCTTAGGGGCAAACAAAATTATTGATTCTAAAGGAGTTTTTTTTTCTTGAATTAGTTTCAAAATCTTGGGTCAGTAGTTAAGGCCTAAAGTTTAATAGAAAAAATTTTGGCTGCAGTAAAAAAAAAATAGCCAGGTAGCAATGGTTTGGCTTTTGAAAATCATTATTTATCCTTAATGTTGTCTCTAGAAAAAAATCTGGTGAATCCTGCAATGATGAACAGATGTAAATATTTGGTTTCATGATAAATTTCCAAGCTATTCTGGTGATGGTACTTTAGATCTTTGCATACTAAGAGACTATGCCCTAAAACTTTTCGAACTTGTAAGAGACTTTGCATGACTAGGTTCAAGTACAGCCAAGAGTATGTATGATATATGGGCATAAAACACGTCATCCTTCCAATAAACCATATGTTCTCTAAACACCTTGTTCAGAAACCCCTTACTTTAGCCAGCCTGTGGCAATTAAACAATGTGAATAAAAACCTTCAAAGTCTGGTTAATCAACTCTGGTGGGACAAAACAGTTTCTCCCAGCCACCTACCAAGTTGAAATTTGTCAGCCCTAACTGTTAACATGTAGTTAGCCGAATTAGAGAATAAGAGTTCTAGCAGATATTCCATAAGAGTTCTGAAAGGATACACATTAATGTATTTCAGAACAGGAAATATATTCCTTGTAAAACAGGAAACCTTTAAACCGCCATATATATATGTTTGCCTATATAAGGCATTCCTCCAAGAGAGAAGAATAACAAGCACAGTTAAATAAAACCTAAACTCTAAACTTTATCATGGTATTAGAGCATAGTTAAAATTCTTCTCTCTCTGCAGGCCCCATCCAGAATTGGTCTTGAAACAAGGGACCAACCATGGATGATACAATACCTCTATAATTCCTATAAACCATACTCCAGTCTCTGTTGAATCACCCAACCTAAACAACTTACCCTTTGGATTCAAATTAAATGAGACAAACTTCAAAATCTGGTCATGAATGATTGAGCTTGATGCTGCTGGATTGAACAAACTTGGCTACTTAAATGGACAGAAAGCTAGAATGGAAGAAGGAAATCCCGGTTACTCAAGATGGTGCATTGAAGATGCAGTGGTGAGAGGATGAGTGCTGAAAACCATGGAGCCTCATCTCATTGGCTTATTTATACACCTTTCATCAGCCAAGGAAATATGGGACAGTGTAACTCAAACCTTCTATGATGGGGCTGATGAGTCTCAATTTTATGAATTATGCTGTAAGGCAACAAGAACAAAACAAAATGGACATCCAGTTAACTTATACTACGCAGAACTTAACAGCATCTGGCAAGAAATTGATAAACGACGACCAATAAGGATGATGTGTCCTGCAGACCTTAGAACCAGACAAGAAGAAATCCAGAAAAATCAGATTTATGACTTTCTCGCGGGACTAGATGAGGTATTCGACCCAGTATGCAGTGATCTTCTTCGCATGAAATCTGTTCCAGGTATTGAAGAGTGCTTCAATACTGTTCGACGAGAGGCTCAACGCCAAGTCACCATGTTTGGCACAAAGAACACGGGTGAAGGTACTTTCATGGCAATGATTTCCAAATCCACCGCCCCCTCTAACTTTCGCACCCTTAGAGCTGTTGAGGAAGCAGAAAAGGATAAATTGCGCTGCAGTCATTGTAATGGAAGTCGCCATACCAGAGACACCTGTTTTGAAATTCATGACTATCCCAAATGGTTCTTAGAAAAACAAAAGCAAGGTAAAGCACGCAGCAATAAATGTCCAGGCCAAGCAAAATTAGCCAATACGGTGGAGATTCCTTCTAGTGTTGCTGCTATGGCAATAGGTCAAAGAGACCATATTAAACCGAGTGAAATACTCTCTTTAGCCAATACAATTGACTCCCTTCTAACCTCAGAAAACACTGGAATGATGTTTTCTACATCCACAATTCAAGAAACAGGTTGGATCATTGACTCGGGTGCCAAAGACCATATGACTTACAATAAATCATTATTTCAGTACATGACTTCCCCATCTAAGAAAAAAGTCCTGACAGCTAATGGGGAGTCTACCCCAGTTATTGGAGCAGGATCAATTGCTCTCACTCCTAACCTTTCATTACATAATTGTCTAATTGTTCCTGCACTTTCAAATCACTTATTATCAGTTAGTCAAATTACTGAAGAATTGGATTGCATTGTCTTCATGTTCCCCACTTTTTGCTTACATCAGGATATCCGGACTCAAGCGATCATTGGACGTGGTACTAAGAGGAAGGGGCTTTACTATGTGGATGATGTTGCATCAAGTCACGTCCATCAAGTTCAGAGTGGCAATGTTCATGACTACAAGAATATTTGGTTGTGGCATCATCGGTTGGGTCACGCATCCTTCGGCTACTTAAAAAAATTATTTCCATCCCTATTTAATGACATTTCGGATCCTAGTTCTTCTCTTAAATGTAATGTTTGCATCTTGGCCAAAAGCCACCATACTTCGTATCCGTTAAGCCTGAATAAAAGCACAAAGCCATTTGAATTAATTCATTCTGATGTTTAGGGACCTGCCCCAATTACTACTCAATCTGGGATTCGGTGGTTTATTACATTTGTCGATGACTACACCAGAATGACTTGGTTATATATCATGCGGCACAAGAGTGATGTGCGCAATATACTCCCAATTTTTTATCACATGGTTCGCACTCAGTTCTCCCTCCCCGTGAAAGTTATTCGATTAGACAATGGCGGAGAATACCTTAACTCTGAGCTATTGAAATTCTTTAAAGACAATGGTATTCTCCACAAAACTACTTGTCCAAGCACTCCACAGCAAAATGGTTTGGCAGAACGCAAAAACAGGCATATCCTTAAAACTACTAAAGCTCTTCTTATTGGTGCCCATATACCTCAACATTATTGGGTGGAAGCCGTGACCTATGCAGTGTACCTCATGAACCGAATGCCATCACAAGTCCTCTCCTTCTGAACTCCTCTACAAACTCTAACTCAACATGTTCAGATTCCATCCTTCCTATATCTAGAACCTCGGGTTTTTAGGTGTGTCGCTTATGTCCACCTGCAAAAATCTCAGCGCACAAAACTGGATCCATATGCAGTGTGCTGCGTGTTTCTTGGCTTCAATCCTCACCAAAAGGGCTACCGTTGTTACCATCCTTCAACTCACCACATATATGTCAGCATGGATGTCACTTTCTCCGAAACAAAGTATTTTTTCGGTTTAGATCAATCACCTCTAGTCCTCAGGGGGAGCAGCTGCAACAAGATGCCTATAACTGGATTGATCTTCCCTAACTATCTGAACAGACTAGTCCACAGGGAGGCTCAGGTTCACGGGAGTTTGATCCAGGGGAAGACTCTGGTTCAGGGGAAGAAGGATCTGGTTCAGGGGAAGGAATGGAGTCAGGGGAGTCCAGTTCACAGACAATTAGGAGTGCATGGGACAAAAACACACAAGAACAGCAAGATAGACATATTGAAGCAGCTCCTTCCTCTTCACAAATCCACGTCCAAGATCGGCCGGATATTCATGAGGTAAGTAACACTACAAGCCCTTCCTCTTCCATGTCATTATTTGCTCCAAATTATTCTCTGCCTCCTAGACAGAACCGTGGGAAGCCACCTGACAGGTACTCTCCAAATGGCAAAGCAAGATATGCCATCACACAATGTCTCTACAGATAGACTGTCACCACAATATCAAGCCTTTGTGAATGAGATGAATATAAAAATACCTACAAATGTTGAGGAAGCTTTAAAGAACCTGAAATGGGCAGAAGTAATGGAGGCTGAAATGGATGCACTACAAAGAAACGGTACATGGAGCATTGTATCACTTCCTTCAGGAATAAAACCAGTAGGTTGCAAATGGATATTCAACCTCAAACACAGAGCAGATGGGACAATTGATCGGTATAAAGCAAGGCTAGTAGCAAAGGGATACACGCAATCATTCGGCATCGACAATCAGGAAACTTTTGCCCCAGTTGCAAAGATGAACACCATCAGAGTCTTGTTATCTTTAGCAGCAAATTTCGGTTGGCCCTTGAAGCAATTTAATGTGAAGAACGCATTCCTCCATGGGGATTTGGAAGAAGAAGTATATATGCAGCTTCCACCTGGGTTTAACTGTCCATAATCTAGCGGAAAAGTGTGAAGATTACGAAAAGCATTGTATGGCTTGAAACAATCGCCAAGAGCATGGTTTGGAAGGTTCACAAAAGCTATGAAACGAATTGGTTATCACCAAGGTAACTCTGATCACACTTTATTCATCAAACGCAAGAATGAGAGAGTTACACTACTCATTATTTATGTGGATGATATGATTGTAACTGGTGATGACGTAAACAAAATAAAAAGGCTACAAGAATGTGTCCACTGAATTCGAAATGAAAGATTTAGGAGGACTGAAATATTTTTTGGGGATTGAAGTTGCAAGGACCAAAAATGGTATATACCTATCACAACGAAAGTATATACTGGATCAATTATCTGAAACTAGTATGCTAGAATGCAAACCAGTAGAGTCTCGTATTGTTCAGAATCATCAGTTGGCCATTTACCCAGATCAGGTACCAACAAACAAGGAAAGATACCAGCGATTTGTAGGTAGATTAATTTATTTGTCTCACACACACCCCGACATTGCCTATGCTGTTAGTGTGGTAAGTCAGTTTATGCATGCTCCAAGTGAAGACCATATGACAGCCGTAATGAGGATTCTGAGTTACCTAAAAGGGGCCCCAGGAAAAGGACTGACATTTAAGAGATATGGACATATGGAAGTGAAGGGATTTACTGATGCAGATTGGGCAGGAAATCTCACTGACAGGAGGTCCACCTCTGGCTATTTTACATTTGTTGCAGGAAACCTTGTCACATGGCGAAGTAAAAAACAAAACGTGACAGCAAGATCCTCGGCATAAGCAGAATATAGAGGGATGGTACATGGAATATGTGAACTGTTATGGCTTAGGACTACTCACTGAAGTAGGTTTTGAACCAAAGGAACCTATGTTACTATACTGCGACAATTAGGCAACACGAGAGATAGCTAATAATCCGGTCCAGCATGATCGAACTAAACACATTGAGGTAGATCGACACTTCATCAAGGAAATGTTACTTTTGAAGTTAGTGGACATCCCTTTCGTTCGATCAAGTGAGCAGCTAGCAGATATTCTAACCCATACAGTTCTTGCGGTAGCTCTTTATAAGGTTCTAGACAAGTTAGGCTTAGAAGATATCTTCGCACCAACTTGAGGGGAAGTGTTAACATGTAATTAGCCGAATTAGAGAATAAGAGTTCTAGCAGATATTCCATAAGAGTTTTGAAAGTATACACATTAATGTATTCCTTTCAGAACATGAAATATATTCCTTGTAAAATAGGAAACCTGTAAACTGCCATATATATATATATGTTTGCCTATATAAGGCATTCCTCCAAGAGTGAAGAATAACAAGCACAGTTAAATAAAACCAGAACTCTAAACTTTATCACTAACATGATCAACACCCATATCTACGACTATTTATTTACCTCTCGCTTAATCTTGCTAACACAATAATCCTTGAACACTGCATTCTTTTGAAATATCAAGTTCAATATTTTTATTTCTCTCTATAAAGTTGGCATTGTTTTCATTCGGTTTTATGATCCTGAAGTGTTTCCCTATACATAAACCATACTGCAATCAACACAGCAAACGCATATATCAGAAGTTCAAAACAAATGCAAACCGAAACTAACCTGAACTTTTCCATTGCTAGTTCCAATAGCAAGATGCGTACCACGATGAGCCCATCCTACTGAACATACACCATCATCATTCCCCAAATCACACAACTTTGTCACCTACATTACACCACGACCAACATTAAAGTAAAAAAAATAACAACCCTTCAGCCAAAACCTGAAAAAAAAAAACACACACACACACACTTTAAAACCCACAACACTCACCTTGCTACTACAAGCATTCCATAAATACACACAATTCCCTAACCCCACTGCCAACACATTATGTGACGACCAGTCCACAAGATTCAAATAAAAATCATCTTGCAATGCAGGGGCGTCCAATACCTACAAAAAACACATAAAAACAAAAAACAGGATCGATTAATAAAACAATCCCAATAAAAATCCATATTTCATCAAATCTCAAGAAAGTCAAAATATGACACCAATTTACTAAAACACCGACCTTATAAGGTGATCTAGAAACCTTCCTAGGAGTCTTAATAGCAACATTACTAACACCAAGATCACTCATATCATCAAAACCGAAAGGGGAAAGCGAGTGCAGTGACTGCCTAGTCTCCATCTTGTACCGGAAAATATTCTGTCCAGCCGCCCCTGCCCCCCAGTCTTTCTTATCCGGAGTCTGGGGGCCAAAAAGCGCATTCCGAAGCAACGCCGCATAAGCACTAGGATTATCCTCCTTCCCTCCACATCCCGGCGAGATCCCCGCCGTCGCCGACGGCTGCGGCAAAGAGATGTTGAAAAGAGCGAAATTTGAGCTGGATCTGCAGGGAATAAACCTATCGGAGTAAATTGGTCTCGAAGGGGAAATATAATGATTAGAATTAATGAGACGATTGACATGCTTTGATGATGACGGTGATGGAGTTGGGTTTTCAAGATGTAGATGATGCTGATGACGTGGCGTCGTGGAGGCTGCAATTTTGAGCGTTGATTGGGTTGATTGTGAAATCATGGGATCAGCCATTGAGAAGAAACCCTAGGATTTATAGAGAGGAATTGGAGAAGATGATGATGACGTGTTGAAGGAAGTTAATTTTCCCGGGAAATAATAGAAAGAGAGTAACAGATGGTTGTTCCTTTTTTGACGCGAATGAGTGTTTGTTTAGGTGTTGTAAGTTATACAGAGGTTTTGGAGTGAGAGAAATAGGACCGTTGGATTCATGTATTTTTCGTTTTTGAATTTTGAATATGGATCCGTGTTGGTGTCGGGGAAGGATAATGACGATTTATTTTGGAAACTTGGACAGGAGATTATTTCTTTCCTTCAGCTCTCTTATTAATTGGGAGGAATTAGCTGGGCCACAGACACTGAACATCACATTAGCAAAGGCCCAATCAAAACGGTCTAAAGAAAGAATATGAGTTGGATGGTGAGACAGTGATGGGACAAAAAGTGGAGTCCGAATTAGAAGACAACTAACTACCTGTTGGATTTTTTTTTTCGCAAAAAAATACATAATTATTATAGAAAATTTATGATTATAAATTCATAATCTACATGTTTAATAAAATTTAAAATGTATTTATTTATATGATAATATTTTTTATATATAAGAAGAGTAATAATTTAAATTTAATTGAAACCAAATAATTTGCTAGTAACCTCTACTTTTCTTATTAATATATATAACCTCTACAAAATAAAATATTTTTTGTTTTTTTATGTTATTTAATTAATAAAAATAAAAAAATCATTACAAACATTAAAAAAGAAAATCTTGGACAGTTTAATATAAAAATAAAATAGATATATGTCTAATAATAATTTTTTTATCTTATTAGATTGTGAGTCAAACTATAGGCTTCTCAGTCCAAATTTTTTATTAGCCTGGATTTCAAGTAAATAGTATATATCATAATTTATTCTGACACCAAATTCTTTTAAGAAATATATATATATTCCAACCCTAAAGGGTGTAGCTCACTGGTCAGGTTCTAGATTTGTTTTCTAGAGGTCACTAGTTCAAGTCTCATAAATCTCAGGACTACTAAAGATTTACATGGTCGTTAACTTCAAGACCTGTGGGATTAATTAAGGTGCGCGCAAACTGACCCAAACACAAAAAAAAAAAAGAGAAAGAAAGTTCATATAATACATTTACTTGCTAGTGAATACAAATTGTTCAGATTTCAATTAAGCGAAGGCACCATTTTTAAAGAAAAACAGGGTGCAATCGAGGGAATTTAAGACCAATGACTAAAAATGTCAAATTAGCAAAATATGGGAAGTCCTACTACTTCGATCAAGGGCCTAATGGGATAGATTCCCATTTTATGACTAATTTTGGTTCTAATTGAGAAGTTTTGCATATCCATAGACAACTATGAATAAAAAGAGAAATCAGAGGGCTTATTTAAATTTGGTTGTGGACTCAATTGGAAGAATTTAAAAGGAAAAATCAAAAGATTATTGCCTCACATTTATCTACTTTAACTTTAAAGGATGAAGAGATTTATTTTAATAGAGAGGATGAGCTTAATAGATGGTGTTTGACTTATGTTTTTTTGTATTAAAATCTTTTATTTCTTTTAATATTTTGGTATTTTGTTTATGTTTAGTTTTATTTTTTTATTATTTTAAAATATTTTAAAATTTAAAATTATATATATTTAAATACTTGACATTTTATTTGTATTACATGTTTGTGCTTTTCTACGTGGATGATATTGTTGTTACAAGTAATAATGTGAATGCCATCACTGGATTAATTCACGAACTTGGGAAGGAATTAGAAGTTATACTTCTTGGGTGTCTAGGCTTCATGCAATAGTCATGGCCTTCGTCTTCACCGGGAAGAATTAATATATCAGAGAGACCTATTCTATATGGCAGGTGCAAAGCCAACTTCTACACCTTGAGCTGCAGGCAACAAAACGTAAAAATTTAATGGTGATCTCCTTGACAACTCAGCTCACTATTGCACTTTAACTCGATTAGGCATTGCATACAGTGTCAATCTCTTCTCTCACCCGCTACTGACCATCTTGCTGCGGCAAAGCATGTTCTTCAATATTCAAAGGGCACTCTTGATTATGGCTTACACTACACCAAAGGCTCTCTGCAGTTGAATAGGTAGAGTGATTCTAACTAGGCAGACAACCCAAATGACCGCGAGTCGGCCATTGGATATGGCGTGTATCTCGGCCCCTGTCTTGTTTCTTAGACAAGCAAGAAGCAAGTTGCTGTTGCTGTTGCACACTCCAGCACTGACATAATACTGAGCAATGAAACTCATGGTTGCAGGATTTTATTTGATTCGCATGCTTCTTAAAGAACCTTATATCACTCTCAGAGCAACTCCTTGTCTATGGGTTGATAACATTGAGCACTGTCCTTGCATTGCAATCAAGTTTTTCATGCAATGATAAAGCATATTGAAGTGGATAGTCACTTCATTCGAGAGAAGAACTTTTACCAAGGACATTCAAGCTCATTACATTTCTATCCATGATCAGCGTGCCGACATTTTTACTAAGAACCTTCCATCCTCTTAGTTCTTCTAGCTACATGGCAAGCTTATGGTTCATTCCCCAAGCAGTTCTCAGTCAATGCAGATCATGAAGATTAGTCAATAACAAACACTCCTAAGATCACTCTAGAATATCTTGATCATTGTAAGTCTTTGTTGCAATTTTGTATTTCGAACTTGTAACAAAGTCTACTTTATATCTTGAACTCAAACTCCATCTAATTGCTATATACATGGATCGTCAATACAACACTACTTATGAACTCTTTCATTTCTTTGTTTAAACCAGCTATTTTATTTCTTTGTTTAAATTAGACGCCACTGGGTTTTTTTCCTTTTGAGCGTTGTTTTCGTACAAAGGTTTGCTGATGTTTTCATCATAGTTAATTTGCACCTTTTAATCTCGCTGGCCTAGCCATTTTCTAGACACGCCTAAGCTTAACTCACAAGGGTAATCAAAATAAAACCACTTCAAAGCAAAGCTTCCTCACACCTTTAGAGGTAGAATCCATGCCTAGCTTGTATATTGTCAGTGATCTAGACTATATGCGAGTCTCTTTACATTTTTTATTTTATTTTTTTGGTTTTGTTGGTGTTGCAATCTCTTAACCAAATTTACAAGTGAGACAGAGAACATGAATGAAGCTTAAGCCCTCCTCCATAATCCACCGTACGTGTTCAAGTATTAGGTTTGACTTTGCCTCATATCACAAAGTATTCCAAAAATCATTTCTTGATGGTCATTCTAAAAGGTACATGCCTAGGCTGCCATGACATTAGGAGGCATCGTCTTAAAACAGCATCATAGGACGTGTAGCTTCTTTTCCTCTCAAACGCCTATTACAGCATTCTATGCACTCGAACTCTAGCAGCTTTACTACTTTGGAGCATTGTTTTTTCACCATCTTATATTCCTTCTTGGCTATCCGCGACCAAAAAGGAGGGGGGAAAAGGAAAGAGAACAGTAGGTTTCATTGCTGAATGCTTAATTAGAATGTGAGAAATTAATAAGAGAACTAACAGGAAAAAGAAATGAGAGATGAATTCTGCATATATGATGAACGCACCTTCATATTATTTTAAGATTCAAATTTTGAATTAGTTCTTATTTTGATCTAGAAATTCTGTCATAAACCAAGATTATTGTCCTAATTACCTAATATGAATCATCTAGTGTTTATAGTCTAAGAACAGAAATCATCACAACAAATTACAGAAGAGAAGCAAGTAAAGGGAAGGTAAAAAAAAATATGAAACAGAACTCAAGAGACAGAGTTGTCTCTGTACCAATACAAAGAACTTAAAAGAATTTGGCTGATCTACCCTTCTTCTTAATACAAATTCCTTGTCCTTTCATCTAATATTACAAAAAAGAATAATGATCATAAAGAAAATGAACAATTTAAGAAGGATAAGGTATATACTCATGCTCAATTATAGGCACTGTCCGAGTAACAGTTGCTGTAGGAGCCCTGACATGACCAACCATTGATACTTGGAGAGCTTCCTCTTCATAAGCCCTTCTCTCCATCTCTTCCATTCTTGCTTTCTTCTTTACCTTAACAAACATTGCTACCAAAAGCAACCCCAATAAAATCACACCAATTGCAGTCCCAACTGAGCTCCCAACCACTACTTTCCACAGGCTGATCTTCTTTTTCATCATCTGCATTGATGGTGGTGGTGCTGGTGGTGACTTGATCACCAAACCATAATGCCCATGCCTTGTAGCCACACAAACAAATGGCGATGTAGGGTTTCTTAATGTCACCTTACCATCATTTTCAAAACTAGCACACAATGGCCTAATTCCTGATACGTTGGCCGTAGTTGATACATTGATGAAGTCGATTGTAATTGGTTTTCCTCCAGCATGAATTCCGATCTCAAAAGAGTTGCTAACATTCACATCACTGCCGAAATTGTAAGCTAAAAGGCCTAAAATGGGTGACACAATTTGATACCCTGATAAATCATAGTTAGCATAATATATAGAGGACCAGTTAAGATCCAAGTTTTGTCTAATTACCAAGAGTCTCTCAACACATGGCTGCACAGTTACACCAATACCCAGATGAAATTCCTTAACTTGAGCACCATATCTTCGTAGACTGCCGCATCGAAACCTCACCGTATCGACTTTGATGCCGGAGAAGTTTGCTGGTAAATCTACAGTGTGCACCATACCTGTCTTGAAGTGTACGCCACTTGACTTAAGTGTGTAGTCTCTAATGAGAAGGTCAAGAAGTCGAGCTGATTTGATCCCTTGGGCTTCAGTTCTCACTAAAGCCAGTGAAAGAAGAATTATCAAAGTGAGGGAGAAGAGAGAACCCATCCCAGGATTATGAGCTAGGAAGATGCAGTACGGTTTTTTTCTTGTAATTTTCCTTGCTGTTACGTGTACATCAAAAGAAAAAAAAGCTCAATTTCTAGATCAGCTACTTTCTTTACCTGTGGATGTAACAGAAGTGAAGTTGCAAAGAGGAAAGCTTGAACTTTTAGGAAAATTTATGATGAAAGGAACTCTTGGAATATTAAAGAACAAGAAAGTGAAAAGGAAAAGAAGGGAGTTGTTTTTTTGGGCTTTCTTTATAGTAGAGAGACTTGGAGAGAATACACGTTAGGTGGCCTTAACAAAGGATTGCCAGTGGTCATGCCAAGGCGGCAATTCCCATAGCATACAATCAGTATGCCTGGTAATAGAAAATGTCACTGTTAGCGTGAAATGTGATTGCTATCATGCCATGTCTGAAGATTTCTTCTACTTGTTACGTTACAGGATACTAGGATAGATGGGAATGTTCAAATTGGAAGCAAAATCCTTTCTGAATTTGCCGAAAATTTGATTTATCACGTACTCAATTCCAAATGTAATTGAACAGTCCAGTAAATTATTGCATCTGGAACACTGTATGTGGTAATTGTTGTTTAATATTGTAATATTTCTTACAACAAGAAAAGATTTTCTTTGTCTGCCCTTGAAGGTAGAATTTGGAAGGAGTAAAGTGGGTTAAGGATCAGGTAGGAGAAGGCCTGGGAGAAATGATTTGGAGCGTGGACTGATGATGACACTTGGTGCCTAAAGGAATTGAAAAGGGGAAAGGCGTGCTCGGGGAAAGAGATGAAGGTGTAGTCCCTCTTCAAGGCTCAATACTCTAATTGTGTTGATGGCATGTCTCCCACTTCAACAACTTTGTGGGGTCTCATGTTAGCTTCGCTTGTCATGGCGATCCAATTCTTTTCTCCTTCTGTTGGGTCAAAAAGCCAGATGGTGGACGTCAATGAATGAAAATTAAAAAAAAAAAAAAAAAAAACCAAATCTGATTTTGCACATCTACAGCAGGAACAATTTGTTTCTTGCAAATCTTTGGAAGTTATTTTCTTGTTGTATTGGTGCCTTTCGACACAAAGTGACATAATTGGCGTTATTAGGCTTTGATATTTTTTGCTATTAGCAACTAAAATTAAATTTTAAGAGGTTGATTTGATGGTTAAAAAGATTTGCTTTATCTTTTTAATTTTAAAGATTCAAATATTAAGGTTAATACCAAACAATTATTAAGTTTTAGATTTGAATTTTGATTTAATTGAAGTTTGAATAAAAGAAGCACAACAAGAATAAAAGGCAAGGAAGGAAGAAGGATCAAATAATCTGGACATCTTCCACTAGATCTCTCATTACAGCAAGTGAAATTCCATTCTTGGTTCACATACAACGCAGGAAATTCTTAAAAAAAAAAATGGAAAACAGGGCCTCGAAGAGGCTTTTAGAAAAAAAGAAGGATAAGTGGAGTATTGAGCTTGACATCAGTACTAACTGAAGTTCACAGTTGATTTATAAGTCATCCCTACACCCCAGTTTGGAGGAGCAACATTCAATGCAATAACAGTCTGCTTGGTTGTGTAAGAAGTGATCTTGAAAGATAGAGCTTGGCCTCCAAGGCTAGCAAATGCCTGGTATGAAGCTCCCCAGTTATGGCTCATGCTTATCCATCCTGTTTTGCTTCCCTTCACCCACATGCTGGCAATGTCACCACCTCCTCCTACATTCATCACATACACCAGCAACCAGTACCCATTTCCTTGGAGCTTGAATCGAAGCCCGCCAGTTCTTGCACATGGTACTCTACAACAAATACACGATAAGGTTAATTAGAGGATGATTTATTCTGAGCCAAGGTTGATAAATTGTTAATTTATTTTTTCCTTTTTTTTCTTTTTTTTGGGGGGGAGGGGGTGTATTCCAGGTCCTCAGGCTAGCTTGCATAAACCAAATTCACTTTCCTATTCCAATTAAAGAGAATTCACGATGGAAGTGAAGAATTCATGAGAAAAATGCATCCAAGACTACTCTTATAATGCTTTATATATATATATAGGAAGTGTTCGGCACCATCAAGCTTGTTCGAAAACGTTTGTGGCGTTTGGCCCACATGTAGTTGACTTCTAAAAAGCATTGAAAAGCTAAGAAAGATGGCATACCTTCGGTACATGACGGGGACGATGCCAGCCTTCCATTGAGCAATTTTCATGAATGCAGGCTTGGACATGTCAAAGTGAACTCGAGGAGGGTTGCACCATCCACCATTGTTAGAATCCTTGGACCAATTCGGAGGGCAGATGTTCGTAGCAGTCACCGTTGTAATTACCCCATAGCATGCAGGAGCTTTCGTACATTTTATTTGGTAACAAGTCCCACAGGCATATCCGTTGTTGAATAATGTTGTGCTCAATGCAGCTGTATTGGTTCCGTATCCAGTTTGGAACAAATTTCCATACCCGCAAGCCCCTCCTGAATAAATTAACCCCAGGAAAAGAAGGCAAATAATTATTTAATTAATTATATGTAAGTACACGGTAAATTGAATTATGTTGTGCCTAATTAAACACATAAAAGGGAACATTTTGTTATAGCAGCACTTGAAATTAATTGGAAAGCAAAAGAAGGGTAGCATACCCATGGTCTCGCGAGCGGTCTCATCGCCATAAAAGGTGGCGTGGGCAAGCGACCATTGGCTCGGCCGGAACACCGTTGGTACGCGTGCTTTACCATAACCTACGGCCATTGATTTGCCGATGAACATTGCTGAAGTCAACACTATCAAGAAGAGGCTAAAGCTCCATGAATGAAAAAAGGAAGCCATGGCTTTTCTGTTGACTATTGCTAACCTCTCCTCGAAGGCCTTTGTGAGAAAGTACGGTGATGCTCCTCCATGTTCTTGTACTTGACATCCTTATATAATGTCCCATTATCCAAAAAATTGGCTTCGTGACGGCACGAAGATGGTGGCTCTCAAGTCAAAATTATTGGTTTAATATGGAGAAAAGAAATGTTCATTTCAGTTCTATTTAGTTGTTGACGTGCAAGCAGGTTTTATTCTCCTAGTTGCTGGGGTGCTATCTGTTGAGCCGTACATTGAATGGAATTTCTTTATCTTTTAATTTCTTCCTTTATTTTTTTCCTTAATGGTATTTATGATGGTGACTATTATTATTATAATTATTATTAACAAAACATTAAACAATATAGCTAAATTATTGTTGTTACATTCACAAAATTAGTGTTTTGTTCTTTATTTTTTCAATCACACTCTTTAATAATTTAATCTCTTTTTTTAGTTTTTTTTAATTTTTTTCTTTAATATTAGATTATTTTGGAAATTGTGTTTCAATTTTTTTTTCCTGTTGGGTTATATGTTGACCTCATAGATTTATGTTTTTTTTCCGTCTCGATTTTAGCATTTAACAACATATTAGTTAAAGGCGGGGTTTCATAATTTTTTTTTATTTGCTTTTTATGAATTATCTCATGACTTAAATTGCGGGTTTAACAAGTTAACCTAAATTAACTTAGCTCATTCTCGGGTCATTTTTTAAAGTTGCTTTTTATGATTAATTCTTTTTCGATTTCATCTTTCAATATTGAGTTGGTTGGAAATTGAGTTTTATAAATTATTATGATTTGCATTGTATTAAGTTATCTCAATCTCATGACCCAGGTCGCTAGTTTGGCAGATTGAACTAGGTTAATTTTATTCATTTTTTTATCCTTTTTTTAATTGAATACTTTTTTTTAATTTTACTCTCTACCAACTCAATATTCTTTTTCGCTTAGTTTTTTTATTTCAAATTCAACCTTTAATATTAGGTTATTTGATAATTAGGTTTCGTGATCTTTTTCAATTTATTTTATACGAAATTATCCTGATCTTATGAATTTAGTTTTTTTTTTAATTTGAACCTTCAACATTTAATCTATTAGAAATAAAGTTTCGTAATTTCTTTTCTTTTCTTTTTATAAACTTATATTGGTTTAATGACCTAGGTTGTAGGTTTAATAGATTAGTCCGAGTTGACTTGAGTTGTTTTTAATTTTTTTTTTAATTGTTTTTTTTTTCATTTCATCCTTTAACATTAGATTGGTTAGAAAATAGGTTTAGTAATTTTTTTTATTTGCTTTCTGTGAAGTTATCATGATCTTATAGTTCAGGTTAAAGGCTTAGTAGGTTGACTCAGGTAATTTTTTGTTTTTTTATTTTATTTTTATATATTTAGTTGATTAAGAGTTGAATTTTATAATTATTTCTTTGAATTTTTGAACAAATATTGTGGATTCGCAATGGAAATTTTAATTATATAAACTATAAAGTAATTAGGTGGTATACTATATTTATGTGTGTATCAGAACTCCTTGATTTTAATTGTAACTCCACAACTAGAATTTCTAGGAGGTTGTCATTTGACTTGAAATAGATTGAAATTTTACGAGCTCCGAGAATAATAAAGTATTCGAGTAATGTTGCGGGCAGTAGAATCTCGATGAAGAATGGGAACATCTTCTAGCAATACAAGAGATGAGTGAGCGTATCTGTCCTGATAGTGAACAAAATCATGGTTATATTTCGTGTTAGCTGCCCCAGGAAACCCAACCAATCAGCAACTGTGGTGTTACTTTTGCCAATGATAACAGCAAGGTAACGATTCATCATTCTAACTAAATACAGCGGATTATAGAACTTCATGGCAACAAACTGCTCTCAGCTCCTAATTAACGACCCTGGGATAGGTAGATGTATAAACATGTACATACTATATTAACACAGTGATCAAGATACAATCCAGTGTACACAATATCTGAAAATTCTCTCCGCCACAAATCTCTGCCAAGTTTCTGCAGAAGGCGTACTCTTTGCTTCCAAACTTACGAGTTAGCAACACTTGTACTGTATATCCCTTTAATGGACTTCTGCTTCATTCAGTAGCCATGACTATTATGACTATCCACAGGATATTATCCCTTTAACGATGAAGAATGAAATCAGATTTCGAGCACTGATTATTTATATTAATTACCAAGCATGTAACACTTCAGAGTTTAAGCAGACTGTAGGATAGATAAGGTGTTCACCTGTATCAAGCTTCGCTTCCTTCCGGCAGTGTAATCAACCGTGTTTTTGAATTGTACACTAACTCGGTTGAGCAACTGAAGCAGAGTATTGCAGCAATGTCATTAATCAAAAACAAAAGTTCCATTGAGCAATGTGGTCTGCAAATGGCATTAAACTTACTTTGAGCATTTAAGGGTGTTGGTGGTTCCACCACTTGAAATAGACAATATGGTTCCAAAGAAGGAGCCGTTCTCCGTGCCACAGTTGGGGCAGGGGCCCTATAAAAATGACATTATCCATCAGTAATTTTGCAATGTGCAGCGTGATGACATTATGTGGCTTCCCATTAGAGTTTTGGAAAAGAGTCACGAGCTCAAATTATACCTTCAAGATCAAAAAGTCCTTCACTATAGCATTTGTTAGTGTCAGAGCTAACCAAACAATGAGGGGCACAGCAGCAAACCAGGTGAAAAGGAAACTGAATGGCTCTGGGAGCTGCAACGCAACAATTTACAGAACATATAAATACAGAATATAAATTAAAGCTCCAAGTAATGATTGATTTTTTCCCTTTTATTATAAGGATTAAATATCTCTCTAATATAAAAAGGAAGATTTGAAATCAGCCTGGTCTCACCATTGGTTTGAATGATATCATGAATGTGTATATATCTGTGCTTTAATTATAAAGTCTTGAGAGGAAGTGACTGTTTACCTCCAAAAGATAAGTGATTTCAAAACCAGTGAGATCATCCAAGAAGAAAAACCTGTCAAGACAACCCAAAAGAAAATCAGACCCCTCCACCCACCCAGTTCCTGGTAAAGTAGATCAAAATCATCAAGTAAAATCTTTAACCATGATTTGGAAGGAGCCTCCTCCTTCATTTACAGAAAATAAACAAATAGAAGGACAAGTCAGGAAAATGATTTGTGGCACTGAAGAGTCTCCCTTACAAGCCTAGTGCAGTAACGGTTGCTGGTACGTTCAGCAGGAACATCTTCAGATAGTCAACATACAGGTCACTGTAAACCTGTGGGAAGAAAGTAAGCAGCTTCTGTTAGGTTGAATCCTGCATGTCTTTGCGACCATATCCAAAGATTACTTGAGCAGAACTCAAAGCAATGCACGGTCATTGCCCAAAACTAGAAGCACTAGAAGTACAGGGAGATAATTGTAGACAGCACACCTTTCTACTACGAAGACTGCATCTTGGACCCTCGACAACTATTTCGCTGCCTTCAGACTGTAGGATAATTAAGGTAAATAATACATGGTATTAAGAATAATTAGGTGGCATGAAACAATTGGAGCTAGCAGCAATAATATATATGATCAACTGATACTACAAACATTTTTGCAATAGGAAAAATGTAGTAAATTGATCTGATATGAATTATATCAAGAAAGCATGGGTATGTTCTTGCAAGTTGAAAATTATGCACAGACGTGAAAATAACCAAGCACTGACCTTTAATTTCATTTTCAGCTCATCATACTCTTTATCACTCATGATTGGATTCCCTGATACATAAGCCATTGAGGCCTCAAGAAACTTCTGCTCATCAGAACCTGAGATACATCATAGAAATACAGCAAAAACCATTAATGTGACAAATTCTCCAATTGAAAGGATAAACAAATAGCCTAGGGAAACTTCATTGTGAAGAACAGCTCATACTCAGCATAACCACGCTGCTTCCTTCCCACATTAGTTCTTCCTTGAGATTATCAAATTCCTCATTAGACATTATAGCTTTTCCCTCGTAATAGAATGCCTATAAAATGTAAAAAAAAAAAAAAAAAAAGAGTACTTCATCATACCTCTTCTTTTATACAGTGTTATGCATTGGATAGAGTAATGAAATGAAAAGTCTGATTAATTGTTGGAACTCACTTGTAGTGCTTGTAGAAACTCTTGCTCCATTTCACCGATTGACTTTTTTCCTCTCTTGTCTATGCTACAGTATTGCAAGATTTTACCATCAACCATCTCATCTTCTTGGGCTTGATCTGAAAAGGAATGTTGGAGTTAGCAGATGCTTTTCTTTTTTCCATTTTTTGATGACTGGATTGGATTTCATTTACCAAAAGAAGACCAAATCAGCAGAAATTTGTGATTTATATGACCTTGGATTTCAAGAATTGAACCCAATTTTTATCTTTCATGATGCACTCCACTCCAGGTAATAATCAAGCAATGAAAATATGGCGCTTAAATAGAAAAAGAATATTGGTCTATACTAATACAAGCTAGGCTTAACTATTCAAAAACATGGGGAATTAATTAATCTCTGACAGAAGAAGCAAGCAAATCATTGTGATCAACAGATATAATTAACAAAATTAAAAAGAAACATGCATGGTTAAAAGAGCTGGTGACACAAACCAGCTTGTTGGTCAGCAGTGGCCTTGGTAGGTGGTAAAAGCATTCTTCGCCGCAGAGAAAACTGTTTGACATTGAAATGAACCCTGGTACTGCTAGAGCAGGAAGGAGATGGTAATGAAGAAGATGAGGAGATGAATGGTTTTTGAATCGGAGCAATGAGGACTCGAGGAGATGTCAACGTAAATGCTAATTTGCCAGCCATAACAGTATTATGAGGACTCTGCAATGTGGTTTCAGGTGAGTGTTTGTTTCGTTGATTTGGTGATTTTGGTTCATAGGCGTATCTTTGTTTTTTTTTGGTGATATTTTGGAGGGAGAGAAGCAGCAAGGGATAAGGCAAAGAGTAAATGTGTGGAGGGAATTGTAACGGTATTTTCCTAAAATCAAATAGTTGGTTTTACTATAGCCAATGGAGCTTCCAAATTCTGCCATGTCATTACTTGGGGCTGACACATGGATGGCAGGTGCTGACCACCTGCTCTTATACGTGTCATCACGTGGACTGATGGGCTCCACTCTCCTCTGTCTTTTCATTTTTTTAGTGGGATTTTGTTTTAGACATGTGTTTTTAATCAATGGTGGACCTGATTTTGGTTCGGTCTGTGATTCGGAAAACGCTAGAGTTGAGGGCTTTTGGTTTGGTTTGGGTTAAGTGCTTTGGGCTCTAGAATTGTTTCATCTCTTGAGCTCCTCAAATTTGAGCTTAAAATTTATATAGCCCATCATGCTCTTGTACCTGGGTGATGCGTTATTTAGACTTCACACAATCATCCTCTTAATGAGACTTCTACCTTTACCACCATTATTAGACTTTCCTACATAGGTGTCCGTGCTAGATTGAGTTAAATTTTTTAAATATAAAAAAAATATTTAAATAATAATAACTCAAACTAACCTGAATTAACTTAATTATTATGCAATTTAAGATATAAAATTGAGATAATTCTATATAAAAAAAAAAAAAGCAAAAGAACCACAAAGATCAAGATCCAAAAATCTAATATCAAATGATGAAATAAAAAAATCAATTTAAAAAAAAATAATGTCGAAGAAAAAAACCCGAGTTAACACGGGCTAATTTGACCAACTTGCAACCCATGATATGAGATCGAGATAAAACAAAATAAGACAAATAAAAAAGTTGTCAAAAAAGGAGTAAGTTAAATAAAAAAACAATAGAAAAACAACTCGACTTAACCCAGGTTAACTTGACTAACCTGCACTTGAAATAACCCAACAGGAAAAAAAAATTACAAAGCTCAAGGGTCAATAATTTAATGTCAAATGATGGAACAAAAAAAATCAGATTCATAAAAAAAAAACATTGAAGAAAAACCTGAGTAAACTCATGTTAACTCAATTAACCCACCACTCATGATATGCGATCTAGATAAACTAATAAAAAAGACAAGTGGGATAAATAACGAAGTTTAAGGCCTAATAATAGTGTAATGTCGAATGATGAAATTAAAACGACAAATTAATTTTTTAATAAAGGACCTAAAAAATAAAATTAAATCAAGCTAATATTCTAAACTAGTGACGCAGGTCATAAGACCGAGATTACATTGTAGAAAGGAAGACACAAAAAATCACGATGTAAAATTTTCAATCATAAAAAAAAATAAAAAGCAAAACAAATACTAATTAAAATAATAAAAACCAAATATTGTATAAAAACTAAATGAAAGAAAACAATTGGGGACTAAAAAAAGTAAATCAAGAAAAGGATTAGAAAATAGAAATCAAAAGAATGAGGAACGAAATTGGATAAAAATTTCAATGAAATAAAATATTGTGGGACAAAATTAAAATATAAACAATAAATCAATAAAAGGATAAGAAAATAGCAATCAAAAGAATAAGGACCAAAACTAGATTAAAAATGTAAATGAAATAAAATGTTAAAGGATAAAATAAAAAAAAGTCAAGAAAAGGATAAGAAAATAGCAATAAAAGAATGAGGAATAAAATTGGATAAAAAAATTAAATGAAGTAAAATGATGAGGGATAAAATTGAAAAATAAATCAATAAAAAGGTAAAACACAAAAAAAAAAAACGCAATCAAAAGAATGAGACCTAAATTCGATAAAAGAAATTAAATGAAATAAAATGCCTAGAGATGAAATTAAAAAAACAAAACCTTAAAAAATTAAAAGAAAAAAATAGCAATTAAAATAATGAGAGCTAAAATTGATAGAAATAGAAACCAAAGGACACAATAAATTTTTAGAAGAGCTAGTGTGAATTTGTGAATTTTTAGGCTAGAAGAAAAAAAAAGAGAAGAAAAGAAAAGAAAAGGTCATTAGAGCCCAATTGCACCTCTGTTATGTGCATGCGCCCTCCTAACACTAAGAGGATGACATGTCGCTCCTAATGTTATCACGAACGGCTGAATATAATAATTGAACTGTCACGCATATGCTACTCATAAGGTGCGAGGACAATCACATGTTGGCGTGTGCATTGCATGGGTTAACAATTTTTTTCTAATAATATTTAATTTTTTACAATTAATAAATAACCTCAAGATCAACCAAAAAATAACCATAAAAGAACCAAAAATACCCTTGAAACCATGTGTATATTTTTTTATTTTAAGGGCAATCTCATAAGTTCACTTTAAAAAAATATAAAAACACAAAAAAACCCTATGTACAAGTTTAAAGGCCTTTTTCTCTTAAGAATATCACCGCAATTTTACTGTGCAAATAACAATAAAAGGATTAAAAAAAAAGCTCTTGAACCAAAGTTTTACATTTTTCTTCTTTTAAGGGCAACAAAGTCATTTAAAATATGTGTAGATCAATTTATCCCCAATCAATCTTGTAATGTCAAATGGATTACTTTGAAAAGATGATTTTATCCTTACTTACAAGCTTTGTCAGTTTTGATGAGAAGAGCAGTAGCACCATTACAATGTTCCAATGAATAATATAATGTGGTTAAATTCCCAGTAAAACACTAATGGTTTTTAGGTTTGTTTTAATTAAGAAAAAAACTAAATGGTGTGGGGGAAGACATTTCTTACGCATACTCACTACATTGTGGATTATAATACTAATCTAATGTGTTTGTTTTGCTTTGTGTTTTTTTTTCATTTCAATCCTTTTTTCTTTGTTTATTGAAATTTGTATTTTTAATTTAATCCTTTAATGTGTGTTTGTTGAGATTTTGAGTTGATAATTTAATTTATTTTTATTTTTTTATGGTTATCACAATATCAAAAAAAAAAATTCAACATCTGATGAGTACTCAATTTCATAAAAAAAAAAAATTCAATTTCGTTGTTTCATTGAGATTTAAAGCAAAGGGACCAAAACTAAAAAATGTAAAAAATAGAATCCTTTTTTTTTTTTGTTTTAACAAAAGGTGCTTTCAAGTATATCCTTCATCTTTTATGTTTTGTTTTAGTCATCAAATTTTTTGGATTTCAATTTTGCCCCTCAATGTTATGTTGATTAAGATTTTTTTGTTGATAATTTATTTTGATATGGTCTTATATACTCCCTATTGTATCAAGTAATTGCACAAATATTGGGTTGGTGATCAATTTTGCAAAATATTATTCGAATTCTTTATTTTTCTAAAGATTGAAAGTAAATGGATTAAAATTAAAGCTTAGAAAAACACCAAAACCTGGAGGCAAGAATGACATAGGCTGCCACATCAACTGAGGCAAAATAAAAGAATAGAAGAAAGAAAGAAGAATGGGTTTCCAGAGCCATACCAGACCTCCTAATACAACAAACATTGCCATATATGGAAGTGGACACCATGACAGTTTCAACGACATCAAACACGTAACCAATCAGCGATCAAGTAAATTCTCACGCACCACTCAAAGTATATGGACTTCCTCCCACCCTGGCGCATGTGAAATATGCACTCGATATTTTCCCCTTCTTCTTTCAGTTTAGTCACTTTATTTTTAGAACTTCTTCGATTTAGTCCCAATTTTTTTTAATAGCTTCTTTTTTAGACTTTTTTTTTATTTTATCCTTTTAATATTGAATTGATTGAGAATTGTACTTCATAATTTATTTTGTTTTTCTTTTACATGGTTATCGGGGTGTCAAACAAATGTCCAAGCATTAGGTTACTACTTAATTTTGTAATCGTCTATTTTTTTAATAAAATATGGTTTCAAAAAAAAAAACCAGTTACTAAACTTTGTGGAATCCATGAGCTGGTTTATGAGTTTGCTAGAAAAACCCGGGTTGCCCTAGTTTTTAAGTTTGGCGGGGTAACCTTTTTTTTATTAGACTAAGTTTTGTGATCGTTTATTTTTTATTGGATAGTTAAAAATATAGTTTTGGAAAAAAAAACATGTTATTAAACTTTATAGGGTCTATTAACCGGTTTACTGGTTTGGCAGGTTAACCTAGATTGCCCTAATTCACGAGTTTGGCAGGTTAAATTTTTATTTTTTTTCTAATTAATATTTTTTTCTTATTTTTTCCTTCAACATTGAAAATTAAGATTCATAATTATTTTTTACTTATATTGTTGTTATGTTTTCAAATAAATCTTCTGATATTGAGTTAGTGTTTAACTTTGTGATTGTTTTTTATGTTTATTAATGCTCACAAATCAGGCACACGAATCTTAAATTTATAAAGCTCCGCAGGTACACGTACCACACATAGCATATAAGGTAAGTTAAAGCCACGGGATAGTCCTAAGGATTTGCTAATAGAGTAAATTAACCTAATTAACCAAATTGATCAACAAAAATTTAAATCGGTATTTTGAATTATTATGGTTTGAAAATTAATTAAACTAAATAATTCAAGAAAAAGGGTATGAATTGAAAACAAGCGAAGGAGAAAATAATTTTAGCAAATATTAGGTATCTCGGTTTTGATTAATTAATCCCCTATTGATTTTAATTAAGTCTAACATAAAATCCAATCGCAATTAGCACTCGAATGATACTAAATTCAATCAAGCAAAATAGTTGTTACTACCAATCAATTCAAGACTTTGACAAGTAATAGATCAAATACTTACTATGCATTCAATATACGTTTATTCATCTTGTCGATACACGACATCACACAATGGCTCTACTTTTTTTTAACAAAAAAATTAATCAGGAAAAATAAAGATTTAATTAGAGTTGTCATCTAGTAATTTGAGGGAACTAGAAATCTCAAATTAGACACTGGTCCCAGAGATTCATGTATTATTTTAGTTATGATTAAGGGAAGGTAAACTCCACCGTTAAAACATCATTTCAAGAGAAATGTTACCTTTACTTGTGTTTTTTTAATTTTATTCAAATGCTATAATATTTTGAATTTTTTTGCAATTTTTTTTTAAAGATAATTAACGTCGGTCCCTAAAAATAAAAATATGAGACACGTCTATAATAATATCATTCCTTAAAAATAGAAAACTCGTAAAAAATATTGATTTTTAACCCTAAAAAGGAGAGCTACATCTGAGTTACCCAAAAGAAACAATGAACATAATCCATATTTTATTTTTAAACTTTTGACATTGATCCTTTTTTGTAAACAAAAAACGTGTTGACAAACAATGTTCATTCTTAAAAAGAAAAATCATGTTGGTATTGCTAAAAATGGGCATAACCCATACTTGAGAATTGGGCTTTGGACCTGCGCACGATGACGGGATAAAATGGATGATGACCCGTGTCGTTATTCTTTTTTATATTTATTACAGGTATTTTACAAAATACAAAGAATACTTGTATAAAAAATAAATAAAATACCACTAGGAAACCCCAAAAGTACCTGAGTGCCACTGTATAGGTAAAAGACTAAAATACCCTTGAACTTCCTGGAAAATTACGAATTGTTTTAAAGGCTGAGATAGATTTGAATTTTAATCCAGTGTGATGGATCTTATCAGATCCTATATTAAATTAAGGATCCAGTAAATACTATTAGATCTAACTGTTATGATATTTTTAGTATTTTTTAAAATTATTTTAAAATAAAATCAATATCTTGCTCTCTTGAAGAAAGTAAAAATAGTAATATTTGTATCTCTTTTCTCTTATTTCCTCCTCCTCTTGTGGCGAATTTCCCGGCCAATGCCAATGCTGGGACATGGGAATTTATGACCAGAAGACACGGGTCTGTTTCAAAGCGCCCCCCCCCCCCCCCCCCCCCCCCCCCCCACCTATTATAATAAAAATTCAATTAGAATACCAACACAATGTTAAATAATTAAATATAATTTTAAAATTTAAAATATTTTTAAATAGTTAAGAGTCACTGTTAATCTATGAATAGTCAAGAGTAAATTTGATTTAAAATAATTTAATACAAATAAAATAATAAAATGTAAAAATATTAAAAAAAAAGAAGTTTTAATATAAAAATAAAATGTCAAAACATTGCAAAATCCCCGCGGATACAATCACCATCATTTGTGATGACAAGGGGAAGGTCTCTCATAATATTTTTTGTCTTCTTCAGTTGAATAGTGAAGTGTCCGAGGAGATCAATGAAGTTTTCTTTGACGATAATTATGACACGATGATCGAGGAGAGAGAGAGGAGTGACAAGGATTAGACATAGAGGAGTGTGAAGTTTTCTTTGATGACAATTATGACACGATGATCGACGAGAGACAAAAAGTTATCTAAACATGTTTTTTTTTTTTAGTAAAAACAATATTTTTAAAATTTTATTTTAAATTAATTTATGGATTATTTTAATATGTTTA
>Ga0325411_1000867_pt1 | contig 32584 bp, 20 predicted proteins | sample PopdelMetagenome_13_FD_206181 | JGI IMG/M metagenome (GOLD analysis project Ga0325411, IMG submission 206181) | Populus deltoides microbial communities from Bellville, Georgia, United States - Xylem-PdIQD-R4 | ecosystem: Host-associated > Plants > Phyllosphere > Stem > Wood/Secondary xylem...
CTGATTCTCAAGCAAGTTTATATATAGTTGTTTTCTTGGTCTTTATATGAAGCAGCTTTGGGTTGCTTTCTTGGAATAGACCATATGGAGATGAAGGCGATAAAGCAGGCATGTTTCTCAATTAATTTTAGAGATTTATCATGATTTTCAGTTATACACACACACACACACACACACACACACACACACACACACACACACACACACGGAAGCTGATGTAAGGCGTATTGATGGATATAATTAGATCAAATTTGAACCCATAATCATATTAAAGTGCGGTAGGTTTAGGTTGAGATAGATTATAAAATATTTTTTATTTAGAAATATATTAAAATATTTTTTTATTTTTTAAAATTTATTTTTGATATTATCACATTAAAACGATATAAAAACACTAAAAAAAATTAATTTTAAGTAAAAAAAACATTTATTAGATTTTTGACAAATAATGTTTCGCCCGCAATGCTAGACACACACTAAACCAAACTTCTAATATTTTATAAATTATAAACTCGATCCATTTAATTTTTCTTGGATTCGAGTGGGCTGGGCTAGATTTTTTGTGAATATTATAGATATCCACACAATTAAGCTTAAAATTATAGATATCCACGGAATTAGGCTTACATTGCTAATTTTCATGGGTTTATATTTAAAAACGGACCTATAACATAGACTACACCCTTAATGTTAAGTCTAATTATCATAAATTACACCACCATTAAATTCTGTTTATCTTCCCCTTCCCATCAAGCAAAAAATAAAAAATAGCTCTTTTATGTTGTATAGAAATTTAATAAGAAATCCACTAAAATTCAAAAAATATTAAATAAAAATAAAAAATCAATCTACATACTATTAAATATAAAGATAAAGAAATATATGGTACAGGGGATCATTTCAGGCTAATTGAGTTTCAAAACTTTTAACCCATCACTTATTTATTTATTTATTTTTATCTATTATTATCAATAATATTTATATATTTAATTTTAACATGTTAAATCAACTCAGATAATATAAACATTACTGATGAGCAGATTTTTTTTTTTTCTAACACCAATCTTACATAGGCAATGTTTTGGGTGGAAAAATTCCACAAGAGATGCTGCTTTGCTGCCAGTCTTCAAGAGTCAAAAGGACTAAAAACAAAATAACGAAAAAGGTGAGACACTCAAATAAAAATAAAGAAAATTGTACACTCAACATGCAATTCTCTCTCATAATTTTTGTTTATATTGGAGCCCCTTTTTTGTCACTTGTCACAAAATAAGGATACATTACCACTCAACAAAATAATTTAACGGTAAATTAACACTAAAATTAAAAAATAATAATAATAACTTAAATAGATAAAATTAGTTTTGTTGCTTGCATATGTGTCGGTAACAATTTTATTAGCATTTTTTTTTTAAATTACAGGCGTGAATTTATAACATATAAGATAATCCAATCAAAGCTTGATTTAATTAATAAAAATTAAGATGATGTTGTTCTGATTTTATTTTTTATTTTTAAATTAAGTGATGCTTTTTTGAAAATAAAAAAATATTAAATTCATGGAAAACTTTTTAATAGTATCGTTGAACCTAACATAACAAGTTAACCTTGAAACCTCTTAACCCAACCATTTATCCAGATCAAGCTATAAATTGAACGTGTGAGAATTGGCTTGACATGACTCAATTGATTTGGCGAGTTTAAAGACAACTCGGGTGACCAATTAAAACATAGTTTGACTTAAAAAAACTAAAATAATATCTTTTTTTTTAATATGAAGTGAGGGAAAGGGAGTAGAGAGAGGAAACTCATGTTATTAAAGAGAAAAAAGAGGAGAAGAAAACTTTGACTTATTAACATTCAAAGTTTATATCATTATTGTGTAAGATGTTATAAACTCGATTGTACAAGTTTAAGTAAAGATTAATAAAGTTTATGTAAAAAATCTTAAATCTTAAATTAGGTTTATTAAATGTTAAATTGTGAAAATGTGATGTTCTTAGGATGTAGTATAATGTAAATGACTCTAAATAAAGCATAATTCAAAAAGAAAAATTGGTATTTATGGTGAAAGTATAGCCAACCATTTAAGAGGGGAGAAATGAGAACTTTTGGAAATAAGATAAATGTTTGTTAGTTATGTGTATTTAGTATGTGTTTTTGTATTGATGAGGATTAAAATGGACTTAAATATGTTTTTTTGTTGTAGTTTAATTTTCAATATAACTTAAAAAGAGGACCATGAAAAATTGACAATGTAAATAATTTATGATTATGTGCTAGGTTGTGATATACAAAATGAATGTTTGTGATGTTAGGATGGTGTGAAAATGGTTTAGGGATGTTTTGATGTAGTTCAGTATATGTGTATTTTTAGATTTTTTATTATGTTCTAATTAGATTATTTATTTTGTCATGGATAAGTTTGTTATTAAAAAAAAAGCAAAACGTTGAGGATACACCCATTGCTAATAATGTTAATGTTATAAATAATGGAGACACTTTATCAAAAACAAGTCATATGGAACTCAATTTAGATGATTTTCCTCTAGATCCGGGGTTAAGAAAGAAATTTTTTGAATATCATCCCAATGATAGAGACAAAGTTTAAAGATCATGCTTGTAAAAGGGTTTGTGTTAACCTTATAATTATAATTTTTCATAAAGAAAGATTGGGATTATATATCGATGATTTTTCTCAATTTGGTTTAAGGAGCATAGTTATTGGTTAGAGTATAATAAGGATGACGATTCATTATTTTTCTTATGTTGTTATCTCTATAGGTCGAATATGGAAAATCAAGCAAGTGGTGATTATTTTGTTGGCATGAGATTTAAGAATTGAAAAGATAAAAAAAAATTCAAGATTCATGTTGGAGATCTTAATAGTGCTCACAACCAAACTGGGAGGAAATGCCACGATTTGATGAATCAAAGGCAACATATTAAAGTTGCTTATGTTGGAACTTCAAATCAATCTTGAAGATATTATCGAACTCGGTTGACTGCAACTATTGATTGTATTTGCTTTCTTTTGTGTTAAGAACTAGCTTTTCGTGGTTGTGATGAATCTAAGAACTCAAAGAATCAATGAAACTTTATTAAGCTTCTATGGTTTCTAGCTGAACATAATTAAGGAATGAAAGATGTTATTTTAGATAAATTTCCTGATAATCTAAAAATTATAGCTTATAACATTCAAAAAGATATTGTATGTGCTGCTATAATAGAAACCACCAATATCATTTTAAATGATCTTGGTTGTGAGTTCTTCGTTATCTTAATTGATGTGTCTCGTGATGTATTAGTTAAAAAGAAAATGGTTGTTGTTCAACGCTGTGTAGATGTGAAGGGATGTGTTATTGAATGCTTTATTGGTATTGTGCATATTAAGAACACAATTGCTCTATCACTTAAAGAGACAATTGAAGCATTGTTTTCCAAACATAGGCTTACTATATCACATTTACTTGGACATGGCTATGATGGAGCTAGTAACATACAAGCTGAATTTCATGGCTTGAAAGCTTTGATAATGAAGGATAATCCATCCACATATTATATTCATTGTTTTTTCCATCAATTGTAACTAGCTCTTGTTGGTGTGGCAAAAACCTATGTTCATATTGCTTTGTTATTCAATATGGTTTCTAGTTTGACAAATGTTGTGGGAGCCTAATGCAAGAGAATAGATCTTTTTCGTGAAAAGTTATATAACAAGATAGTTGAAGCACTTAATGATGGTGACATTTTAAGTGGTCGAGGTTTACATTAAGAAACTATGCTTTGAAGAGCCAATGATACACACTGGAACTCATATTATGGATCTTTGGTAAATCTAATTATGTTTTTGCCTTTGTTATTGATATGCTTGAAGTCATTATTGAAATTTGTGTAAATTCAAAGCAAAGAGATGAAGCTTATGCACTTCTTGACTCGGTATAATCCTATGAATTTCTTTTCAATTTGCATTTGATGAAAAATATACTAAGAGTTATAAATGGATTATCTTAAGCATTGTAAAAAAAAAAAAGATCAAGATATCATAAATGCAATGTTTTTGGTTAAAGTTTCAAAACAACGACTTCAAATGATGAAGGATAGAGGATGAGAATCTTTAGTTAATGACTTATTCTTCATTTTATGAAAGATATAACATTGATATCCCAAAAATAGTTGATATGTTTATTATTCGCGGTTGATCAAGGCATAATACTTAACAATTAACAAACTTGTATCATTACGAAGCTGAGTTGTTCTATACAACAATTGACATGTAACTTCAAAAGCTTAATAATCATTTTACTGAGGTAAACATATAGTTGCTTCTTTGCATTTCATGTTTGAATCCAAGTGAGTCTTTTTATACTTTTGATAAGCAAAAGTTATTCATCTTACTTAATTTCATCCATTTGACTTCTTTATGGCTGAGCTTGTAGCACCTTGAAACTTACATTTTTGACATGAGATTTTGTGAAGAATTTTTAAAGCTAAAAGGAATCAATGATCTTGCTCAAATATTGGTGGAGGTAAATAAGGTTGTGGTATATCCTTTAGCCTTTTTACTTGTAAAATTATCATTAATTTTACCAGTGGCCATTGCATTAGTAGAGAAAATATCTTCAATGATGAAATTGGTTAAAAGTCGGTTACATAATCAAATTATGGATGATTGGTTAAATGATTATTTGATTACTTATATTGAAAAAAAGATATTTGGAAGTGTTGATAATGAGAAGATCTTACAACATTTTTAATATATGAAGTCTCATATATGATTTTTTTTTTTATGGAGCGACTTTATATAAAACATGTGAAATTTTGAGCTTTATACAAGAAACTTATAATTTTTAAACTTTTTGAATCTTAACTAATTTATTTATATATTTATATTATTTTTCCCCTACTGAAGTTGGATCCTGGATTTGTCCCTGCTAGTCTCCAATAAAAGTACATGATTGAATTTTGTTTTTTACAATATGCAAATCCATAATGCAATTATGTGTTAATACATAGTAGAAGAATAAACAATGAACTATCTATCTATTTTAGTTTTTTCTTATATTAAAAGCTTGTTAGGTGTTGTGATAGTAATTGTTTTTTAAAGTGCTTTTCGCTTGAAAATATATTAAAATAATATTTTTTAAGTTCATTTTTTACATTAGCACATCAAAATTATATGAAAACACAAAAAAAAAAAGTTTGAAGCAAAGAAAAAATAAAATAATTTTAAATTTTTTGAAAAACACTTTTAAAATGCAAAAATAAACGGGTTCTAAAGATAATGAATTCAAACATAAAAAATATATTTCAAATTTGAAAAAGACTTGTCCAAAATAAATGAAATAGTAATTAGAGAAACAAAGTATGAGAGATAAAAATAAATTGCTTTTGAGTGAATTTTTATGTTTTTAAAATATAAAATACAAGGAATAGGTGACTTTTGTGTTCCAGTCTTTTATCACACGTTTAGAATGGATAATCAAGGCACATAGATTGTATTCTTATCTTAAATCCAACACACATTAATGGGTGTTTGGAAGTGTGATAATAATTATTTTTTAAAGTATTTTTTTATTTAGAAATGTATTAAAATAATATTTTTTTATTTTTTAAATTTTATTTTTGATATTAACACATCAAAAAATTCAAAAACATGAAAAAATAATTAAAATTTTAACCCAGTTCTGTTGAACCCGCAGTCCCAAACAGAGAGTAACATAATCATACCATAAATTGAGCGTATTTTTGGGTCAAATTAGCACAACAAACTTAAAAATTTTGGGGAAAGACACCGTTTGAAAAAGATTTGGTGAAATGACATAATTTGATGTTGTCATGCTTTTGAAGCTCGACATCCACTAAATATCGCGCTTCTGATAAGTGACAATTACATGACGCGCTTCTGAAAAGTGACAACTACATGACACGCTTCTGAAGCTCGACAACTTAAGATGTCATGTTTCATAAGCGCGATATTAATTAAAATTTTAAAAGATCGAAGACTAGATTGAACACACAATGTTGTCTCTCTCTCACGAAAAAAAACTAGCGACACCCTCACTTCTCTCATAAAAAACCTGTCAAACACTTATATTTTTCCCTTAAATCAATCAAAAATCAAACTCATCCTAGTCTTTAAAAATCCTTTGATGTTTTTGTGTTGAAAATCCATCGCTTCCTTTGCTGCCACCACCATTGCCATGGTTGCCCCAACCATTCTTATGATTACAGACGAGGAGTATATGATTTGATACATGAGTATAACACGACAAATTATTACTTGAATAGTTTGGGATTACTTAATATTGTAATATTAAATTATTTTATATTCATTTTGCATGTATATATGTTTTTTTTCTTTTATATTCATGGGGCTACTTGTGATTATGAAATATGAGAATATGTTGAGTTTAATTAGAATTTTTGATTGTGGTTATTATGGTTTTTTGCAAGTTTTTTTCAGCGAGATAAAATTTTAGATATAATTTCTATATAGAGAAAAATTTGTTCAAATTTTGAAAAAAATTGTAAATATTTTAAATCTCTAAAATCATAAAATAAATAAAATTTCAGATTAACAAAAAAAAATTATAATTTTATAAATTTTTTTTTGGCTTAAAATACAAAAACAACCTAAAACCTTATCATAGCTAAAATGGTTTGACAGTTTTGACTATTTTTTTTATAACTATTTTAGCAATTACCTAGCTATTTTTTAAATTGATTTCCTTGAAAATATTACAGTACAACTACAACACCAATTATCGTAATTTTAAAACAAAATACATTTATAAACCATAATATTATTAAAGTATCGCGTTTTTAAACTCCAATATCTTCAAACTATGCGTTAAAACCTATTTCAATATTTAATTATACTCTGAGCGCGATGTGCGCAATTTATCTAAATTGTCAGCTACTTTGATAAGGTGGGCCCAGAGAAGGAGACATCTGTACACGTTGCAAGACCTGGGCCAAAGCCACAACTCTATCATTTTAATATAATAAAATGAAAAAAAAAAGAAAGAAGTAAAAGACAAACAGAGACGGGTTAAGCTATGGTGCTCCTATCTAATATTTTATTGCTGAGTCTGACAACATAAAAAAACTATCTTTATTTATTATTATTATTTTTTTGTTCATACGTTTGTCAAAGTAAAAAAAGGAACTGTGATGTGGTAGAGAGAAGGAGAAGGCAGGAAGTTCGATGGTCTCCCCCCCACTCTGTTTCTCTTCCATTTACTTCTTACATGATATGATTGTGGCCCGAGTTTTTTAGGTTAATTCTGCTTTTTTATTTGGGTATATGTGATGTACAGGCAGAAAGTGGAGAGAGCAATAAGAATAAATTGAAGCTGTATTCTTACTGGAGGAGTTCTTGCTCTCAACGTGTTCGCATTGCTCTTAACCTCAAAGGTTTTCCCTTTTCTTTTGCTTCGCTTAAAGTTTGGATTTTTCTTTTGGTTTTTCTTGGTGGGATTTCATTTTCTAGTCTTGATTTTTAGTTTCTTGGTTACAGGGCTCGAATATGAGTATATACCTGTTAACCTGCTTAAAGGAGAACATTTCAGTCCTGGTGATAACTAATTACTTGCTACTAGTTATTTTTTTCTGTTCTTTCACTCTTCATTTCCTATTCTTGTGTTCAATCTTGTATTAAATGTAGAATTTTTTTAATACATATTGTGTTGGGTAGATTTCTTAAAGCTGAATCCTCTCGGATATGTGCCTGCGCTGGTAGATGGGGAGATTGTAATTTCCGACTCTTTTGCCATTTTAATGGTGACTCATTTTCTATTTTTTTTTGCTTCTTTGTTATTTATGGTGCTCATCGATTGACTCCCTTTTTAATCTTTCAATTTTTTTTTCTTGAAATATGTAGTATTTGGAAGAGAAGTACCCTCAGCATCCTTTGTTGCCTAGTGATCTTCAGAAAAAAGTCCTTAATTATCAGGTTGCATTGCATATCCTTCTGTGCTTTTTAACTACTATATCTTGTTTGCGCACCACTTATACCAACAATTCATCAGCCAACACAATTGGGTTCATTATTGGAAGTTGCAGTTTTGATATGAGTTCCTCTGATCATAAATCTTGAGTTCCTGATTTAATTGGGCCAACTGTTTGTTATATATATATTGGGCACAACTGTCTGTTTTATATATATTCTTTCCCATCACATTCAGTTTTACCAACAGCTTCTGTGCCGAGTGTCAACTACTGATTTTCTCTCTCTCTTTAATCTCTTCCATTTTAGGCTGCAAATGTTGTCTGCTCTAGCATACAGCCTCTTCAAAACTTGGCTGTGCTAGTAAGTATCTTATTGAGATCATTGCTCATGTTAATCTGTTAATTGTGTTAGAATTCAGATGATGTTTATCTGACATTGTCAGACTACTTATGTTCCTTATGCTGTTTTGCTGCACTCTATTTACAGAAGTATATTAAGGAAAAAGTTGGTCCAGATGAGGTGATTCCTTGGGTTCAGAGTCATATTAACAAAGGGTTTGCAGGTAAACCAACCTTTTTCTTTAAATACTAAGTGGAAAAGTTGAAATTCCATTCGCAAAAAATAACATCCAGATCATTCCTCCATGTTGAATTCTTTTTCAGTGTAAAAGCTAGACAATTAGCTTTTCACTTCTCATTTGCCATAGGCTGTCAACACTGACAACTTGTACATACAGACCTTGCTTCTCATGTTCTCTGTCGACGTGAGTCATATGACCTGTTTCTGCTATGGTCTAAATTCGTTCACAAGAAAAGTCACACAAGACTTGTAATAGCAAGAAACATCTGACAGGTTCATCATTAACTACTTGTTTGGTCATGTTCAGTATTTGCCAACATTAGTGTTAAACTCAGTAAAATTATGTTTAAATGCAAATCAATGGATGATAGCCATTTGAGTTTGCCTTGGTCAGATTCAATATGAATATAAGCTGACATGTTAAGGCGTGTTTGTGCTTCTTATTTGAATTTTTCTTGATGTATTGTGTGTCTCAGCACTAGAGAAGCTGCTAAAAGACTCTGCTGGAAAATATGCAACTGGAAATGAAGTATCCATGGTTTGTTTTCTATTGTTTTTTTGCTTCGTCTTTGTTTTCCTTGAAATTCAAACTTTCATGTATAATATACACCTTTTATGGGACAACAATCTGGATCTAGCTTGACTCTGCTCCCAAACCATGGATCTGGGTTACTGATATGAAATGGTGTTGTTGGAGCTCCAAATGCTATAAGATGGTGGATTTTTGAAGTGCTTCTGACACATTATGCTGAATCCTCACTTCTATGGCATAGAATAAATTACGATACATTATTTCACCTTGCAGGCAGATCTGTTTATAGAACCACAGATTCATGGAGCAATTAAAAGGTTCAATGTTGACATGGTAATTACCGTTCCCTGAGTTTTTTTTATTTGTGTATTAAATTCTTATTTTTGCGTGTAGTTCATCTGTTCAGTTTGAATTGGCACAAATCAAACAAACATGTGCTTTATAATATCCATCTGTAGGCAGCACTAACATGTTTATCTTTAATTTTTTCTTGTAGTTTGTGTTGAATTTGTTATGGTAGAATATTAGGTTTAATGAAAATATGTAACAGTATTAAAGTTGAGAAAAAAAATGTAATCCCTCTACGAATCACTCTATTTAACCTGTAGCCACAATTTGTTACAGTAAAATAACTTTGTTTTTGGTTTTTTATCATTTATGTATTGCTCATCTCTCTCCGCCCCCCCCCCTCAAAATCCCTTGCATTTGAATTGTTGTGTGCAAAGTGATATGACAACTACTCTCTAGATTCTTAATTCTATGTTTTAGTTTTCTGTTCATTATTTAACATCCAATTTGACAACTGTGTTCTTGCTTTCTCATTTGTGCAGACTCAGTTCCCTCTTCTATCAAGGTTGCATGAAGCATATAGTGAGCTGCCAGCATTCCAGAATGCCATGCCAGAAAATCAGCCAGATGCCTCACCTTCATCTGTCACTTAGCTGAACCAGTACATCCTGAAGGTAATGGTCTCCAGTAACATAGTGGAAGCAAAATGGTAAATACTTTGCTATGCATATTGTTCTGATGTTCTTCAAGTTTATTTTCTTATGTCTGTTTTCACTAATGTGCATGCCAGAATAATTTATCCACCAATAATTTATTGAATAGAGTTAAAGATAATGTCGAGCCTTACTCAAGCTCAAGCTTGTTTGTTTTTTTATTTATTTTTCTGTTGATGGGGAATGGAGGAGGGGAAAGTAATCGATTCAGGATCTGTTTGAGTAATTTCCCTTTAGTTCTTCCCATATATAGCAGCATGCTTATGTCTTTGCTTATCGTTCTACTGAAATTGGTTTGATTCATTTTCCTTTTCAGATCAGATTTTCTCATCGGAAAATATCAAGGTAAAAGCAACAATCAGTGAGATATCGACGTAAAGCTTGCGGTTTCTAGTATGACATTACAATAAGGATTTGGTTGTACCAAACATGTATGTATCAATGCAGATTAAGAATAGTAATGGCACAGCGAAGGTAACTATCTTGATATGATGCATGCCTGAATCATACTGTCTTCATCATCTTGCATTTCTCTATTCCCTCTAATAATCAATTTGATCAGTTTCATCAATGTTCTTGAATTTTATAGCATTCAGGAGGAGAGCCTTGAATTCCATGCTTTGACAACTTAATTTCTGAAAAGAAATCCAATCTCAATTATTCTTTGTAATTTTCGTTTTCATATGTAACCCACCCTCATGTTATTCATTCAAGCAAGTATAATCCTGCAACTGTCTAGCTTTAAGGTTGATCATGATTGGCAGATCTAAAGTACAGAGTCCGACTTGGGTTAAGTTTTTTTTTTTAGTCGAGATAAATATTGGCCTATTTAAATCCAAGTGAACCTTTAAGTTAATTTGTAACTTAATTGACTTGGTTAAACCCGAATTCGAATGATACTTGACCTGTTACAAAATTTTTTTTCTCCAAAACTTTATATTTTTTAAAAATAAAACAATGTTGTTTTTGAGATAGGCTTGAGTTGACCAATTGATTTTATAGGTTGTAGTCTGATAACTATGACTACAAGAACACAATTGGAGCAGTTAATTCCTATCTAGAGGGCATTCATTTGCAGATGAACCTTCCCTGATTAGAGGAGGAGGAGGAAGAAGAAGAATGAATCACTGCTTTGCAAGATTGACCATAAAAAAAGTTCAAGAAAGTCTTGAGGAACCATTTTTCAATTTTGACTTTTTTTTTTTTAATAAAACTATTTGGTTCATAGAAGAATCCAGTCTATTCAAATTGGGTTTCTGGAGAAGGCTCTTAGGAATATTTGGCAAATAAGCCATTGCTTGGTCCAATAAAAGGAGAACTCATTATAGATCAAGCTTCTTGTGGTGGGTTAGATAGTTTTTCAAATTGATTTTTATCTGAAAAAATATTGAATTATAATTATTTTAAATATTTTTCAACGATTTTGATAATATAAAATATAAAAAAAATATTATATTAATACATTTTTAATTAAAAAAACTCTTTTAAAAAAAATATCATGTAAACACATACTTAATTATTTATATTATAACTTGGTGTTATATTATCATCCCAATCTTTTACTATTTGGATGAGTGAAATACTAATATATATAAAATTTATTTTAAAATAATGTTCAGTTAAGGCATCCTTGTATATAGTTTTTATGAATGACTTCTATATATATCATTTACTTTCTAATCTAATTTCTTAAATTATATTTTTTTGCTTATAAAAAAAGGGAAAAAAAAGCTTAGCATTTTGCTATATCAATGAATATTTCATGTTCAAGCGATGATATAAAATCTCTAATAATCTTTTATTTTTAGAATGCTTCTAAATTCATTCTTATTGAAGACGCTTGATTTGCTATCTTTTCTTTTTTAATCTATTTATTTTCAAGGGTGATATAAAATACACTTATTTCTTGACATTTATATATATATATATATATATGTAAAAGGGCACCAATAAATTTATAAAAAGAATTATATGAAAAGGGCAGGCATAATTCTTCTATAGCCTTACCATGTGAAAGGGCACCAGTAAAAAGAAGAAGAAACCAAAAAAAAAAAAAAAAAAGAAAGAAAGGAAAACCCTTGAAAGTATATAAAAACATATAGGATCATGCAACTTAATGTTCTTAAATAACAAAATTAATCTTTGAATATTCACTTGAATTGTGCATATATCATACATTAGAAGAGGAAAAAGATCGGTCCAAGGTGGAATAATATACGAGAGTTGTTGTGCAAGTGGCTCCCATTTCTTACCAAACCAGCCACGTCACCACTTTCTGCTTTGGCACGATGTATTGACAATGGATGCAAAGCCAAATGTGCAAGAAAACAGGATTTGGTAAACCAAATGGGAATGCATATAAAGAAGAAGGAAGAACGAGTCTTCTTATAGGGTTGAACATTCGGATGGAGATCGGGTCCAAACACCACTTTCTTGGAATTTCTTCACCATATTATGTTTAATTATTTCAAATTAAATTAAAAAAATATGAGTCCTGATTGATCTATCCAAACCCTGTCCAAACCTGCCGGGCGAACACCAAGACATAAGAAAAATGAAGCCATAAAAATAAATTGATCTTAGATGACCCGGTAATCCACACGTGGATCAATTCTATCTTCGTGATAAACCCGAGTCAATTTCAAGGTTAGTCTCCGCCCTGTCTGAGAACTATGTTTAGCAAAAAACATCTGAGACTCTCACGAAAGAAACTTTAGATGACCAAAGTAAAACCTGTACTAGTCGTCTGTTGCTGATTATGATTTTCAATATGTTGAGATCATTCAACAGGACTTGGCCTATTTAGTTTTCATATTTTTGTTGTTTTATTTATCGAAGTTTATTTCTACCATCAACATCTCACAAGGGAGCAGTTGACGTTGTAAGCAGCACCCCTTTTGATACAGTTTCGTCCGCCGGAAGCCGGTGACGTTGGAAAACAATACAATTAGCAAGTTTTCATCAACTGTAGGAGGCAGCTGAGAGAAATATTTTGAGGTTTGAGAGCCTTCTGTTGGAGCTCAGCAGTCTGCAAGAAATGGGTTCAGGACTTCCGGTTTTCCTGCTGATCACCTGCCTTCAAGTTTTAGTTATAGCAGCAGTGACAGACTCTAATGACTGTAAGTTCATCTATGGTTTTCCAAGCAGAATTAACCCTCGAGAGTGTTTTATATTATTTTGTTATTTGGTGTGGAAGTGCCTACTTACCTCAAATTTTATTTCAGCCTTTGTTCCTTGTTTTCTTTATGTTTAAACCATGGCAACTGTTGTGTCGATCTGATGCAGTATCTGCTCTAAATTCTCTCAAGAGTAACTGGAAGAACACACCGCCGACTTGGATTGGTTCTGATCCTTGTGGCGGTGGGTGGGAAGGAATATGGTGCACCGGTTCTCGTATCACCTCCATGTATGTAACTCAGTGCTAACTGCTTTTGATTGTTTTTTTTCATGCTCATCTTCGGTATATCTGAACATAGAGCATGCGTTTCTGTTTTCAGAGTACTATCAGGCATGGGATTGTCCGGCACGTTGACTGGCGACATCGGCAATTTTCCAGAGCTGCAAACTCTGTGGGTTTTCTCTATGTTCTCTTGTCCCCTCTTAGTTCAACTTTCATGCTTGAAAATCCAGTGATGAGTTCTCTATACTGCAGTTATCCATGTGACTTCAGCTTTTAGATAAGTGGCAATTAAACCATGTAGTTATCTGATATCAGTTCTGCATACAGGGATTTGTCTCAAAACAATGGTTTGACAGGAATTCTCCCATCAGCAATAGTAAATCTGAAGAAGCTTGAAAATCTGTAAGCGAACTGAAGTTTTTCTATGCTGTACTTGAGCAACCTATCTTTTCTTAGCTACAAACTCAGAACCTATCTTTTACTGGTTACTTTACATTGGATGCCAGATTCCTTGTTGAATGCAATTTTAATGGACCAATTCCTGACGAGATAGGATCTCTAACACAGCTGGTCTCATTGTAAGAATTTCTGTCGTCGCCATTTCAGAATTTGATTAGTAGAAAACAGAACCTGGAGACAATACTTCGAATATCATCTGCCTAGTCCGTTGATACATGGTGTGCAATATTTGCTCTTCAATTTCTGTATGCAATTTCCCAAATTTCTTCCTGTGCAGATCTCTAGCTTCCAACAACTTCAATGGACCAATACCACCTTCCATCGGCAAAATGTCTAATCTTTCTCTGCTGGATTTAACCGACAATAAACTCAGCGGGACAATTCCAGTATCTGATGGGACTTCGCCTGGTTTAGATTTGCTGCTAAAAGCAAGGCACTTGTATGTACTATAGATCATTTCTGTATCTCTTTGAAGCAGTCATTTGGAGTTGATCTATTTCTCCAGAATAATGTTCTGTAATTGCATCCATTAATGGCAGTCATTTGGGGAAAAATCAGTTAACCGGCGGAATTCCATCAAACCTTTTCAGCTCAAATATGAGTCTCATACATGTGTAAGTTATCCGAAAACCTGATAATGTTTTCTGTTGACTGTACATGTAATTAGACATGAACAAGGAGAGTAGAATCCTTGAGATTAGAAAATCCGAAAACTCAAACAGAATAGTTAATCCTTTTGAATATCTTACTTTGAGCAGGCTTTTTGACAGCAACCAACTCAGCGGCAGCTTTCCTTCCACACTGGAACTAGTACAAACCTTGGAGGCGATGTGAGTATATGTCTTGATCATAGACTGGAACGTTTCCAGTTACTTGATATTAAATATTTTGTCTTGTCAACAGACGTCTAGATAGGAATTCATTAACCGGGCCCATCCTTTTCAACTTCACCAGTCTCCCGAGTCTTTCCGAGCTGTAAGAACACAATTTCTCTTCAAATTTCCTTGAATTTTATGTTACCCGCTCTACTGGATTAAGCATAACTTGCTATTTGTTTTTAGGTACTTGTCTAACAATAAATTTTCTGGATCAATGCCTGACCTCAGTGGCATGAAGGTCCTCACCTATGTGTAAGTAGCCTTTGATTATGCAAAATCTAAATCTATCTTCAGATTGCTAATGTGGGACTCCAGTATTCCCTTTTCCACAGCTCGGTGCTGTCTCAGTTTCAGTGTCATATCTGATTCCCAGATTCATTTTTTATTTGCAGGGACATGAGCAACAATAGTTTTGACGCATCATTAATCCCACCATGGTTTTCAAGCCTACAATCCATGACATCATTGTATCCCTCTCTCTCTCTCTCTCTCTCTCTATCTTTCTCCAAACACACACAAAGCAAAGAGGCAAAATAACAATATTCATACCTTGCGCTTTTGCTCTCTTGGATAATGAGAAAGTGTAGATCTATGGTAACCCTAATAGGTAAACTTTGTGCTGACAGAATAATGGAGCGCACACAGCTTCAAGGACCAATAAATGCCACCCTCTTTAGTCCTGCTCAGTTACAGTCTATGTAAGGACCACCTTCTTCTCAAAAAGCATTATATTTATACTCGATTGATTGAATCAATACAGTGAAATATTTAGTAAAAACCTGATAAAATCCAGTGATGTTTAAAGCTGATTCTTCTGACTTATGTTGACAGAGTATTAAGTAACAACCAGCTTAATGGCACCTTGGATTTGGGCACCACCTATGGGAGCCAACTGCTACTCATTGATTTGCAGAACAATTCCATTGGTGAGTTTGCACAAGGAACAGGATACAGCAAAGAATTATTGTAAGTGACTTCTTTGAATCTTTTTATCTCCTAGGCAAGGAACTGAATCTGGTTTATTGCTAGAACATGGAATCCGGTATCTATCATCATTGCATCAACTCAGGTATAATGTTGTGCAACTGTCATAACTTTTCAGGCTTCTTGGTAATCCGTTTTGTCAGAAGATGCCGTCTTCAGAAAACTGCATAGTTCCCGCACAGCCAAATTCTTCATATGCTACACCAACAGAAAATTGTGTGGCTCGTTCTTGCAATGCACAGCAACTTCTCAGTCCAAACTGTAGCTGTGCAAATCCAATAACAGGAATTCTACACTTCAGATCATTTTCCTTCTCAGACTTTCAAAATGGAAGCTATTATACTCTTCTCCAGGATGCAATGATGGAATCTTTCAAGTCTGATCAACTTCCCGTTGATTCAATTTCTCTAAGTGTTCCATTTAAGGATGCTTATGATTACCTTGAAGTGAGGCTGGATGTTTTTCCATCTGGCGTTTACGTTTTCAACCGGACAGGATTTTCTGTCATAACATCTCAGCTCAACAACGTAACTTTTGTCAAACTCCCAGATGCTTTTGGACCATTCTTTTTCATTCTTAATACCGACAACTACTTTACCGGTAAAGCGAACTTTGAGCAGAAACTTGTGCTTGATACTGACTTGTAATCCAGAGGCCTCATTCCCTGGACACTTTCTATAGTAGCACCAATAAAAATAGCCCGCAATTCTACCTCAATGTAATCATAAATATTATGCAGGTTCCAACAAGTCATCAAATACTGGGATCGTCATTGGAGCAGCCGTAGGTGGTTCTGTACTTATGCTACTCTTACTCATGGCTGGAGTTTATGCTTTCCATCAACGGAAAAAGGCAGATCAAGCTACTCAACTAATGAATCCATTCGGTAAACAAAACCCAACACTTCACCTTTTTTGTTTTGAACTCCAGGGAATTACTCATCACTCCCTTGTACAAATGCAGCATCATGGGACCAAAATAAAGCCAACGGAGCCGCTCCCCAGATAAAAGGAGTGCTAAGTTTCTCTTTTGAGGAGCTTAAAAAATGCACCAACAATTTTTCTGAGGACAACGCTCTTGGATCTGGGGGATATGGGACGGTAAGTTGACTATACCTGTAACTTGGAGAATATATCAGCATAGACTCACTTCTTTAGGATACTTCATAGAGGTGCTTTACCCACCTCTTAAGAGGACATGTCCATGTTGGACCATGGCAGCATTTCTAAAGCTTTCAGTAGTACTTAAGTACACTATTATGACAATCTCTATATTTCTTTCTTTGCACTCAATTTGCAATGTGTTCTCAGGTTTATAAAGGAACTCTTCCCACTGGTGTGCTAGTTGCCATTAAAAGAGCTAAACAAGGATCATTGCAGGGTAGTCATGAGTTCAAAACTGAGATTGAACTTCTATCAAGGGTTCATCACAAGAATCTTGTCAGCCTATTAGGTTTCTGCTATCAGTTAGGTGAACAGATGCTGGTCTATGAGTACATTAAAAATGGTACTCTTACAGACTATATTTCAGGTATTTTCACATCTCTTAATACAAAACTAATAGCTTGCTGCTTTCTCTATTGTTCTTTTCATAGAAATTAAATCAAGTTGAAGTTCTTACAGTATGTGACTTTTAATGCCCATCACCCTTTACTTATATGTGTAGAATATAATCATAAAAACACTAAAGACAACATGGAAAATTCTCCCTAGTTTCTCATTAGACAATATCCTAATGATTTATGCAGGTAAGTCAGGCTTCAAGTTAAGTTGGACGAAGAGACTCGGAATAGCAATTGATTCAGCTAGAGGTATTGCGTATTTGCATGAGCTTGCCAATCCACCCATCATACACAGGGACATTAAGTCCACTAATATCCTCCTGGATGATCAGCTAATTGCAAAAGTTGCTGATTTTGGTCTATCAAAACCCTTGGACAATAATGAAGTTCATGTTTCCACTGGAGTCAAAGGGACACTGGTCAGTATAGCATCTTCCAAATCTTTATTCAAAGTATAGAGAAATATAATGCAATAACAGCTAAATCTATTTTATCTGCTCAAATAGTGATAGCAAAGGATTCATAGCAGTAGTTTCAGGACCAAGTCCCCAGCTTCCTCAAAATATTAATAATAAAGCCTTGATAACTGTTTTAGAAGAATAGGAGAATAAGAAATGGTGCAAGGCACCTATCATTTTCCCTAAGTTTGTATGTACTTCTAGGCCTAGCCTGCAGGCAAGGCTAGACATGCATGGACAAGCTTATTTTCAATCACCTGCAACGTTCCACTATTTAGGCAGACCCTTGCAGAAAATTTCCTGACTTTCCCTTAAAAGAAGTCAAGGATTAAATGAATTTAAACAAGCTATAAAGACTAAAGGCTAAAGTTTAATGAATTTCGTAACACTACTATAAAATGTGCCTGAGATTGGATTTTCTGCAGGGCTACTTGGATCCTGAATATTTCATGTCCGGACAGTTGACTGAGAAAAGTGATGTTTATAGCTTCGGAGTGGTAATGCTGGAGTTAGTTACTGGTCGAAAACCAATAGAACACGGGAGCTATGTTGTGAGAGAGGTGAAAACAGCTATGGGTTTCCAGAGGACAAAAGATTCAAGCAACCTAGATGCCATCCTTGATCCCGCTCTTGATCCGGGCAAACCACTGAAAGGCTTAGAGAGGTTTATTGATTTGGCGATTAGGTGTGTCGAAGAATTGGCAGCCAACAGGCCTACAATGAATGAGGTGGTTAAAGAGCTTGAGAACATCCAGCAGCTGGCTGGTTTCAATGGCAATGCTGAAATGGTATCCACCTCAAAAACTTACAGTGAGACAACAGAAGGGAGTTCTTACCACGATTATAACAAAAAGGCCTTCTTTGAGTACAGTGGAACCTTTCCACATTCTGAGATAGAGCTTCAGAAATAATTTTTCATTACACTCACAGTGTTGAACATCAACCTCTTGCAGTTTCTTTTGATACGTCACTCACCTTCTTCAACATTTTGATACTGTTGTTGTATATAGCGGGATGAGAACACACAAATACCTTTCCTCTCTGTTAAAGCATGCAGAAGCATAGATCTCTGTAGTTTGCCAGTCTCCATGTGGAGAATGTACCTTCGCATGAAGTCAAGTTTGAGATTTTTTCACATTTCCAATGATTTTACCCTAAGAAAATCATGTTAGGATTTATTTTTCTACTTCCAACCTGTTTGTTTCATTTGGTGCTGAATGTTCTATGATGCTGGACAGGTTCTGATCTTTAGCAGACACGAAATATGAAGGCACCGAGTTTTTGATTTGTAAAACATGCTCTGTATACTTGACCAAAGGAAACTGTTTAATTTCCCATTAATCCACAGCTAATTACCATTAATTCCCCAAAGTCCATTGAGGTCAATTATCTTTGCTATGCCTGCAAAAAAACACAGACATTATGCTGCCCTAAAAATTACAGCCTGATCCATGGAGTCGAGTTAGGATTTTGTTGCTGTACTTTTGCTTGCCTGGGTGCATTTCAGATCCATGAAATCCACGGGGATACTGCAAAACAACAAACACATGAAGAATAAAATTTTTGCTAAATTAAAAGGACTTTCACCACAAGAATCCTAACGTATCTTTTTACTAGATATTTGAGTGTCAGCCATTAATCAGAACAAAAATTACGACCTTTTATGTACGGTTTTTCTTATACGAACAAAAGTTAAGTTTTCCGCATGATTCATCGATGGCAAATCTATAATTGACTATCCAAAACCATCAGATTCTTTGAACCTGCCTACGATCACTTCCATTTAGTAAATCACAAGCAATGAGCACAGGTTTTCACTTACTTCTCATTAAACAAAAATGGCTCTGCAAACTAATGACTCAGAAGCTCATAGCCATGTTCTTCCTTCTGTCTCGGTAGGAAATATAGAAATTTAATCAGAAAGCTTGGACACCGGTGACTGCGCTCAAAAGCCAACCTTCTCTCATTTTGTTTATTCAGGAATAATTAAGTAATATTTTGTTTTTCTACTATAATAATAAGAATATTCTCGAATTAATTTTGTTATCCCATTTATTTATTCTTGAATTAATTCTTACATTAATCAAGATAAAGCATTTTTCAAGTTAAAAATTAGATCGCACAACGGCAATTAACATTTGTTTTTTAAAAAAACAATTAATCCCTAAAATCAAAACTTAAAGAGTGGTAGAAAGTTAAAAGAATGAAGCAGTCGTCATTAACCACAAAATCAATATTTTAAATTTATAATTAATTAGTGTTAATTTTACCAAATTCAATGGAAAAATTAAGAAAAATAATTGAAGCAGTAGCAGCTCATTGCTGAAAAATTCAAAGTGGTGGGGCTGAGAGGGTATAGTTTCTTTGAATATTGAGGTCAATGCGTAGGTAGCAGCAACGTCCTGGTGCCTATCTGTTTAGATATTTTTTTATTCATTAAAGAAGAGTCAGATAGGTAAAAAGTCTTTCTTTGAAAGCATCTCTAGGGTTTTTTAACTTTAAAATTAGAGGTAATTATATCGCTAAAAAAAGATTTTGGTAAAACTGCACCGTTTGTGTTCTTGAAATGTGATATTCACGCACTTTTTTTTAAAACACGATAATTATATGCTATATTTTTTTGAAGTATAACATTAATTAAAATTAAACACTTAGATTTTGATAGTTATTACATGGTACAGAGCTACATGTAAGTATATGAAATGCTGTTATGTCCATTATTATTAGACGAGTTACAATGAACTGATTACATTGGACCTCGAGTTGAAGCAAACTCATCTAGATGGAAATTAAAATATAGTTAACAAACATCTACTTATTTACACAACAAGATGAATGTAAGAGAAGGTCATGCAGATTATAGGTGTAGGATATGCAATGATATAGAGCATAATACAAAAATATATCCTAATCGACAATGTATGTATAACAATTTATTAAGTCATGTTATGATATATTATGACATGTTTTAAGCATATTAAAGTTATATAATTTCACATCAATCACAACTACTATTGCACAGGATGTCATGCACTCAAAGTGGTAGATGCATTCACATTTGGATAATGATCATGGTGGTTTTTTGCAGGTTTTTTTAATCGAGATAAAATTTTAGGCATAGTTTTTATATAAAAAAAACTCTATCTAAATTTTGATAAAATTATAAATATTTAAATTATAAAGTAAATAAAATTTCTGATTAATAAAAACAATGATTTTATAAACTTTTTTCATGTTTAAAACATGAAAATAACCCAAAACTTTACAATAGGCAAAACGATCTGATTGTTTTAGCTACAGTCCAACTATTTTATTAAATGTCCAGTCGTTTCTTAAAACGGTCTCCGTGGTTCAGAAACATGATATTTTATTAATGTCACGGTTGTGAACCACAACATCAGTTGTCACCATTCAGAAACACGATATGTAACAATTATGACGTTTCTAAATTATAACTTTATTAAAATGTCATATTTTTTAACCATAATATTTTTAAACTGTGCTATTTTATCAAAATGTTTTTATTCTATATTTTTTTTGGTATTTAATTATATTTTGGGTGCTAATTATTCAATTTATCCCTAAGTTGACATATAAAGAAAATGACCACCCGTTTTACATGCTTCCACGAATTAAATATGTTTAGCAAATTTAATTATAGAAAAAAATCAATTTAATGTTTTCCAAGAGAAAAATAGTTTGAATAACATTTAAAAAATCAGGTTAAATTACAGGAACAAACACTTTATAAATTGGATGAGAGTTGATTTCTATTCTTCGAGCAGCAAAGTTGCTTTTAAAGGCACGAAACAAGCGTTTTTGAATTGATGAACGAACCCGTCTCTCTTTCTTCTTTAGCTGGAGATCAGGAAAGCCAGAAGCGAAGTTAGTTCTTTCTTCCCCGGCGTAAATTCAATAAAAAAAGAAGTTTTGGACCCGTCCCTGTAAGGACCTCAGGAGCCAGGAGCTATCTTTCTCTGCCATAAAACTAAAACAGAGAGCTCGTACGTAGGCCTTATTCTGCAGATCAAAGATCAACGTAATTCCCCCATCCATTCGAAGGGGGATTTGGACCTAGTCTGACCTAGCAGGGAAGCTCATGACTTGGTCAAAAAGATCAAATCCTAACAAAACTAATTGGTTTGACCTTTTATTTTCCTTCAAAATTTTTATATTTTCTTATATTTTATTTTCCTAACAACTAGGTTTAATAACTTTATATATTTTTTTTTTTTATAAAAGTATATAATCTTATTTTTACCACAATATATACACAATAAAAATGCTATCATGGAACCATGTTGCTTGTATATTATCCTTCTTGGGTCATCGATGACCTATCTCATAATGTCTAAAGGAACTTTATTAAATTCGTTTGACCTTATTTCTTGCGGGATTTATTACATAAATTTAATGCCACAACCCACCAACTCCTTAGCTGGATGGTCCCATGTCTCACACAAGCCTCTTTTATTTAAATTTAACAAATTTAATTTTATAGAAATCTCTGTGTTTGATTAAAAATTGCAAAAGCTTGAAAATTTTTGATATCTTGACTTGCTCTAGCACGCCAGCCAGCCTCCAAGTTGTCCCCTTTTATTATTAATTCAATGAAGGTGTTTGGTGAGAAGTTATTGTATTGAGTATTTTTTTCTTTAAACTCGTGATCATGAAATGGACAAAATTGTGCAACTCAACTTGAAGACAAATCCTCTTGACACGGTATAATGGCGTGTGGAGATGAGTCAACTAGACAATTTTTATTGTATGTGAGTTTTGACATGGTATAATTTGGGAAAAAAAGAAGGCCAAGTTTTCAACAGTTTGAATTGAAGACCTTCATGTGTGAGATTTAACTGCTGATACTAAATGGGATTTCAGTTTTTCGACTTCACCAACTGAAAACAAAGAGCTTCCTGTAGGGTTACTTGAGAAATGGGTTCAAGAATTCTTGTGTTCTTGGTTGTTGCTCTAATTCAAGTTTGTACCACACCAGCAGTGACTAACAATGATGATTGTAAGTTCTTTACAGTTAGTGTTTTCTTGTTTTTGGTAAATTACTTAGAACATGCATGTTGTTTTAGCACTCTTTTGATCCAAATTAGTATCAACTGTCTAATGACCTCTTGTCTAACATATACTAAGATGAACTGTAGATTTAGAACTCCAGATTCCACTTGCTTTTGCAATTCCAAGAGTCAGGGAATCATTTCTGGCTTATGATTTACTTGGTTTTGATTCTGTAATTCTGGTTGTAAAGTAGAAGCTGGAGCTGGGAGATACTTTGTCAAACTCAGAAGTGTATCCAGCCTTCATTGGATGCCTTTTCCTGTTCTTATATGATGATTGTTGGAACTGGTGCTAGGCTCCAGAATTGTCCATTAGGCTCGTTCAATCTGGGGAATAAGACTAATTATTGTAAATTTGTTATTAGCTTTCCATATATAGACCCGCAATCTATGTATATTCTTTTGATTCCTGATGCAGTTACTGCACTGAAAGCTCTCAAGGATGTCTGGGAAAACGTACCACCAACATGGGTGGGGGCTGACCCTTGTGGAAACAAGTGGGATGGCATTTTGTGCACCGATTCGCGTGTGACTTCCATGTAAGTCATTGGCTTTATTTCATCTTGTACAGCTTATTGAGGCTTGCAGATCATTCCTTCCTCTGCTTTTTTAGATTAACCTGACTATTCTCATCTGCAGAACATTGGCAAGCATGAGATTGAAAGGAACACTGTCTGGAGACATCTCAAACTTGTCAGAATTGCAGATTCTGTATGTCTTCACTTTGTGCACTGTTACCTTTTTTTTTCTTTATGTTATGAAAAGGATCCAAGCATCCAATTTACAACTAATGTGCTTGGATTACTGTTCTAAAGGTTGATGCGATGCGTTAAGTACTGATTAAGCTCATGCCTCACTCGCGTTAGAGCTTCTTTTTGTATTCGAGAAGCGCATCGCTTAGAATAACTGTTGCCAAGGGATTGGTTTCAGATATAACGATTAAATGATAGAAAAAAGGGATTGATTTCCTTGGAAAGGATTGCTATGATACATTTCTAATAATTGCATCTTTATACAGGGATTTATCCTACAACACAGAATTGAGTGGCCCTCTTCCTCAAGCAATTGGGGATTTGAAGAAGCTAACAAACTTGTAAGGGGATACTCTATTGCGCTATAATGTATCTGATGCTCAATTTCTTTCCTGGTTTCAGTCCTGATTTTCCCTTCTCTTCCATTCTAGAATACTGGTTGGCTGTGGTTTCTCTGGTCCTATCCCCGATACAATAGGATCTTTGCCACGGCTCACCTATCTGTAAGTATTTTTCAACTTGTAATATTCTTTCATCATTTGAAGTTCAGTTTATGCCCGTGGCAGCATTTCTAAAGCTCTTCACTGGTATTACCTGCAGATCTCTCAATTCGAATGGCTTCACTGGATCAATTCCCCCTTCACTTGGCAATCTAGATAAACTTTATTGGCTGGATCTTGCTGATAACAGGCTTACTGGGACCATCCCAGTCTCTACAGAGACTACTCCTGGCCTTGACCTACTAGTTAATACAAAACACTTGTATGTCGATTCTCCTTGTTCTATCCATCTCATTGCTTCTTTCTAACTATAAATTAACGATTCTGTTTTCCATGTGTTAATGTTCCTCTAAAACCTATTTACAGTCATTTTGGATTTAATCAGCTCTCAGGCCCAATCCCGCCTAAACTTTTTAGCTCAGGGATGGCTCTCATACATGTGTAAGTTCCATTCAGTTGTTCAAATGCTGGATGATGCTAAATAACTGCTTTATAGATTGGATATGAGATCATATTTCTGTTCTCGAATTTTTAAGATTACTTCACTTTTGTTTGAATCTTTTGGAATTGCATAATTCATAATCACAGATATCTGTCCGTTTAAGCATTTCTTTGATTGATTCTTTTGGTTTCTTTGTCTTTCTTCCGGCAGACTTCTTGAGAGCAACAAGCTGACAGGCAGCATTCCTTCCACCCTTGGCCTTGTGACGTCTTTGGAGGTTGTGTAAGTATCGATATTGGAGACTCAAGTCATTTTGTACTGAGATTCTTGATGCTTAATGTTGTAATTGAACATGCAATGTTGGTTACAGGCGTCTTGATAATAATTCGCTCACTGGACCTGTTCCTTCAAACATCAATAATCTTACCCGTGTCAGTGAGATGTAAGTATGGAGGGGAGAGACCTTCCATTACAATTGGTTTTATTGAAGTCATTACTATCTCTTCCGGGAGTTTTTTCTATGTTAAGTGTGTTGCTTGGTGACCAATTTTCAGGTTTTTATCCAACAATGGCTTAACTGGGCCACTTCCCAACCTTACTGGAATGGATCATCTCACCTACTTGTAAGATTTTACATGGTTTAGACGTACATATAATCAATTGTTGAGATGAATTCTAGCTCTACTTTTTTCTCTGTGTGTATTTGACGAAAATGTTGTTTGCAGGGACATGAGCAATAATACTTTCGGCGATACAGATTTTCCTCCATGGTTTTCAACCTTGCAGTCTTTGACAACATTGTATGGTTCTCTGCCTCCTTTCTCAGTCTAAATCTGCTCTCCCTAAACTATGACATATACATTCCTAAGCTCATTGAAAGCATAAACGCTTTCCATCATCTTGCTTTGAATGAGCTCTTATATTAACTTACTTGACAGATTACAGCCATGTGCTTGTTGAAATGCTATCGGCATATCAATCATTTGTTTTCTTTTCTCTTAAACTCAAGAAAGTTTCTCTATAAATTATCAGTTCTTATTTTCTAATCACCTATCTCCACATGCACCTTTAAGCAGCATAATGTTAATTTGGGCTGTATATTCGTCCTGCCGTTCTGTAACATGTGGCTTTCTGTACCATCTTCTTATTGATTTTTTATTTATATTTTGGTACAAATTCCTGTTGAACTCATAAAAACTTGGGAGTTTAACCTCCAATCTGAGTAAGTAATATCTGCTTGAGTAATCTCTAACTTTTAGATGAATGAACCAGTACATTAAGCTTATCACAGCTTTATACTCTTTCATAACTCCTCTTTTTGTATTTAACTTTGCTCATCCTGAGCTTTATTATCTCTTTGTAGTTTTCATAAAAAGTGCTATTTGATTTGTTTGTGTAAACAATACTATTAGCATCCACTTCACGAAACCTCGTATTTCATATGCATTTGTTCATAAAGGCACAAGACTTGATTTTTCTCATGCTTTTGCTGACATAATGCAGCCTTCTTATCTTTCTCATCATCCATTCTCTTCATATTGATGTATGTGCTGGCCTTTACATTGCTGGAAAATCTTGGCAAGTTTCTCTAGCTTCATTTATAGGGCTTGCCATATTATATCTCCTTGGTTCTTTGTGCATGCATGCATGCAAAGCTCACAATGATCAAGTGCATGAGTGCCTAGTTGCTGTTTGAACTTTGAAAACGTAAAAAGAGATTAAGACCCCAGTCTTAGTACGATATCATTACCTTCTCATTGCAGGGTGATGGAGACAACACAACTTCAAGGACAGATTCCTTCTGACTTCTTTAGCCTTTCCAATTTGCAGACTGTGTAAGAGTCAGCTTCAAGCTGTTCAACGAAAATTAGCTTATTCCTTTCTTGGATTCATACAAAATGGGTTTAGATAGATATTTCCATGTTATGACATGGCTAGTTGATAGCTGATTTGACTTCTGGTGACAGGGATGCAAGAAATAACAGGCTCAATGGCACATTGGATATTGGAACAAGCTCTATAAACCAACTGTCATTGATTGATTTGCGACAAAATCAAATTTCTGGCTTCACAAACAGACCAGGAGTAGAAAAAGTGGGCGTAATGTAAGCCAGATTCTTTGTTTGTATCCATTACACTGTTAGACAAGACCATTTCAGCACTCTTGAGAAAGTCGAATTGCCAGGATATATTCTAGCTTTATCTTGTTTACCTGTTAAAATTTTGCAGACTTGTAGGCAACCCAGTTTGTCAGGAATCAGGAGTGACAGAAAGATACTGCAGTGTTCCCCAAACCGAATCTTCCTATTCAACGCCTCTAAATAACTGTGTAGCTTCTTTGTGCTTTGCTAATCAGATTTCCAGTCCGAACTGTAAATGTGCACTTCCATACACAGGACTTCTAAAGTTCAGAGCTCCTTCATTCTCGAACCTGGGAAACAACACTTATTACACTGTTCTTGAAAAGTCTCTGATGGACTCATTCAAGTTACATCAACTTCCTGTGGATTCAGTTAATCTAAGTCATCCAAGAAAAGATTCATCTACTTACCTTGTTTTGAATCTGCAAGTGTTTCCATTTGGCCATGATCGTTTCAATCGAACAGGAGTTTCAAGTATTGGTTTTGCGCTGAGCAACCAGACTTTCAAGCCTCCACCGCAATTCGGACCTTTCTTTTTTATTGGTGATGCGTATCTAAATTTCGCAGGTGGTCTCATAACTGATACAGAGCTACAAGAAAAACTTATCCTACTGTTTCTCCTTTCTAATTGTAACATCTCTCTCCTCCTCTTTCTACTTATCCAGACGAAGTTACAGGATCAAAAAAATCATCAAACACAGGTGTTATCGTTGGAGCTGTGGCGGGTGGCTCTGTCCTCCTGCTGCTATTGCTGGGCGCTGGGTTCTATGCTCATCGCCAAAAGAAGAGAGCAGAAAAGGCAACTGAACAAAACAATCCTTTTGGTATGAAAAGGCTTTGATTATTTACTTGGTATTTACAGTTATGGAATATCATGGATTTGTTTTGTTTCTTTTTCAGCACAGTGGGAATCAAACAAGAGTATCGGAGGTGTTCCTCAATTAAAAGGAGCCAGAAACTTCTCTTTTGAAGAGCTCAGGAAATACAGCAATAACTTCTCAGAGACCAATGACATTGGTTCTGGGGGTTATGGAAACGTAAGTCTGATTCTCTCTGAAAGCCTAGCCACATCCGCGCATGGATATTTGCACTTGAACTATTCATGTTCCTGATGCACGTAAAGATTTAAATCAAGAAAACCCTTAATCTCAAGCTCTTCGGAACTGGTGCACAACACTTGATTCTTGTCAATCATGATTCTTATATTACAACTTCACTACATCTGGCCTGGTTTCCTAAAATCTTTACATGGTAAACTATGCCAATTTTGTCCTAAATCCACCCGACAAAAACCCGTGAAAAAGAGGCCTGTTAGTATTCAATTTTACTGGGCTCATTTCTCACACTAGCATGGAAAATGTTTGCTTAATCATAGTATATTTTCAAAATACACTAGCTGATGTTCTTACCTTTCCAGTGAAATGCTTTTTTGTTCTGCACTTCAATTATTTACTGATTCTTTCAAAAAACATTTCCCCTGATGCTGTCTTGTTGAAGGGATCCAAACGCTTTCTCTAGTTCATTGCCAGAAGAAGAATCCCTCGCATTGATGTTTTTTTGTTCTTTTTTGGTTTCTGAAAAACATGGAATTTAAATATGATACCATCCTTACAGGTTTATAGAGGAGTTCTTCCTACTGGAGAACTAATTGCCATCAAACGGGCTCAACAAGGATCGATGCAGGGTGGGCTAGAATTCAAGACTGAGATTGAACTTTTATCCAGAGTCCACCACAAAAATGTTGTAAGCCTTATAGGCTTTTGCTTCGACAGAGGTGAACAAATGCTCGTATATGAGTTTGTTCCAAATGGCAGTCTCATGGAAAGCCTATCAGGTACTTTCATCGGCACCTATGAGCTATCAATGCTTAGATTTGATACTTGGAATTTGCTACCATACAATCTTTTTTTCATGAAAATTTAGTGTATGCCATCTAACAAAACTCTATTGCTTTAATTCTTGTGCATAATGAAGCTAAAATATAAATGTAGATAAAACTACACTAACCCCTCACACTCTCCTATTTGTTCTTTCCAATCCAAGCAGGGAAGACAGGAATCAGGCTTGATTGGGTGAGGAGACTAAAAGTGGCCCTTGGTGCAGCAAGAGGTTTGGCCTATCTGCATGAACTTGCCAACCCTCCCATTATCCACAGGGACATAAAGTCAAGCAACATACTATTAGATGAGCGTTTAAATGCAAAAGTTGCCGATTTTGGTCTCTCCAAGCCTATGGGAGACAGCGAAACGGGTCATCTGACTCATGTTACAACTCAAGTGAAGGGGACGATGGTCAGTGCCTCCATACCTCCACTCCATCTGCGTCATACCATTATTTCTTACTGTTCTTATGGTATATGGAATTAAAATGAAAAAAATCATCATCTTGTCTCTGTGTCTACATGCAAACAGGCCGATTCGTTATATGTATGTTATATTACGAGAATACATAAACTACGATTGATTTTACAAAATGAAATGCAGTTCTGGCACGACCGGACTGGATGATAGAACTGATTGTATTAATTATTGCATTTTTTCCCCAGGGTTATATGGATCCAGAATATTACATGACCCAGCAGCTGACAGAGAAGAGTGATGTTTACAGCTTTGGAGTTGTCATGCTGGAACTATTAACCGGAAAAAGGCCGATAGAAAAGGGGAAGTACGTGGTGAGAGAGGTAAAGACGGCATTGGATAGAGCAAAATATTTGTACAACCTCGGCGAACTTCTTGACTCAAGCATTGGTTTAGACACAACATTGAAAGGTCTAGATAAGTTTGTGGACGTTGCATTGAAATGTGTAGAAGAGAACGGAAGTGACAGGCCAACAATGGGTGAAGTGGTGAAAGAGATTGAGAATATCTTGCATCTTGCTGGTCTGAACCCTAATGCGGATTCTGCATCCACTTCGGCAAGTTACGACGACGCAAGCAAGGGAAATGCTAAACATCCATACATTTTTAGCAAGGATGCCTTTGATTACAGTGGGGGCTTCCCAGCTTCGAAGGTAGAGCCACTATGAGTGAGCGTATGAACTTGGCTTGGAAAATGTTTCAGTGATACTTCTTGCTCGAGAGTACGAGTTGCCATTTTTCTTGTGTTGTTTGCACTTTGTAGCATATAATGCATCAGAATTGTAGTTATTTGCTTTGTGAATATTTAATTTAGCACCTGAATTCCCAGAACTGCAATTCTTCACTTGTGAATTTACAAATTTCAAACTTTATTCTTTTAATATATATATATATAATTTTTTTAAAAAAAAAGATAACAAAAAAGGGCTCATCCCGTCCAAATTCAACAGGCTCAAGAGCAAGAAACAGAGAGTGGGAGGAAGAATGAGGGAATGTGACTATGGGGTTTTTTGAGACGTGGTGTGATACAATTGGGAAACTTTAATAAAAATCAATATTTGTATATACACTAGAATTTAATTATTTCAAGAAACCCAATGTGGCTTGTGCTAGCCGCTATTCAGATTATTTTTTTTAATGTCATGTATTTTTTACAAGGAAATAGAAATTTAAATAATGAATTCAAAATCATATGCATATCTAACCTGGTTGAGCCCATGTTTTTAAGTTTGATCACTTGTTTTTTAATTTTATTATTGCTCAATAAATTAGGATAAATAATTAACTTTCAATTTAGGCATAGAAACATCTAATCGAAAATTAAAGAAATTTAATTAAGGATTAAAATAAAAAAAACAATCCACTACTCGAATCCACGGTGAACTCCTCACCTCTTTATTTTTTTTTATAATAAACAACCATTTGAGAGTGGATTAAGGATATTTTTTTAAATAAACCCAAAAACTATCATAAACAAACTTGAAAACTTGAAGAAAAACAAAAACAATAAAGATCCAAAACAAACTAGAAATTTTTTAGATGAATTTTTCATTCATTTTGAATTAAATAAATTTCCAGCTAGCACTTCTAGCATGCTGTACTGATTGTTTGCATCACATGAGAAACCGCAGTACTGCCGTCAAGGATCAATACATTTCTCGCATGCTGTGCTAGTTGTTTCTCAGGCCAGGTGCTGTCAAGTCCAAGAGAGAATGGATTCTTGCAAGGGTTGGTCGAGGGGAGTGGTCGGAGGGGACCCGTGTGTTTGCAATTAGAAGGACAGATTCGTTTGGAAGAAATTCTGATATCTTTACGGGTCAAGCTGGTGACTGACGGAAGCATTCTTTCCACGAGTGAGTTCAAATATTTTTTGGAGTTTTCTTTGCCTCTTATCTCTTGACTGACCAGAATTTATTTATGTGAATTTAAATGACTAGCAAACGACTTCCAGATTTAATAGTTTTATTGATAGAAATTTCTTTTGGTGTTTACGTATGTTACCGACAGACTCATGGATATAAACAGTCAATTGAAAAAATTCATGTTGGTAATTTATGAACTGTTGTTAAGTCCGTCAATAATAAATATACTAATGGATTTACGAATTGATAAAGCACACCAAAAACAAATTTATCCGCTTTATTCTGTCGGTATATCCTTCAGTAAATATAACATATCACCAACAAAATACATTCTGTAATTCTATCGGTGCGTTAATAGTAGCAGTGACATATGCAGTTATTCTTTTTCACCTCTCTGGAATATATCGATAGTCTAGTTCTGTCGGTTAACCCATCAGTAATAGTGGCATTTGTAGTAATTCTTTTTTCAGCCCTCTAGAATATACTGACAGAGTTGTGTTGTTGATAACCCCGTCAGTAATATTTTAAAAATATTTTCTTAAAAAAATATTGAAAAAAATTAGAAAAATAATTAAAATAAAATCAATTAGTATAAAAATAAAATATTTATTACAAATTTAAACATTTGTACATTCAAATACAATAAATCTAAAATAGAGGCGACACTGGAGGAGAAGGCTGATGGTCGCCGGAACCGTAGGGCCAATTAGGGGTTGCATATGAACCACTCATCTATGATCTCATCTCCATTACCAATAAACGGAGTTCTTTATAATCAGTAGCGAGTCGTTCATATTTATCATTAAGATGGGTTGTTCGATCCTGTACCCGTTGGTCTAATATCACTGTGAAATCAAGAGTCTGAATCCTCAGAATCGATTGCATCCAACTGTCAAAGCACTATGGGTTGTCTGCAAGTTTGGCTATAGTGTTAGAGAGTCCATACACCCAATTTCTATCGGGTCCACGATAATCTTGCCTTCAACCACAAATCCAGATCGATATCTAAATGGGTCAAAGGATCGTCCCCGTATCTCTCCTTCAACTGCTATTATATGTATCATGGAAAGAAAAAATAAATTCATCAAATTCAAGGAAATAATAACTTACACATGGGTTTCAACAAAAAACTCCATTGGGCTTGGCTCGAGTATAAGAATCATAGCCTGCAATAAAAAATGTTTTCAGTTAAGCATATTTATAAAAAAACAACCAATAAAAAATGGATGTTAAAAAAAAAATCCTACCATCCACTTCGCATATGAAACGAATGGAATTGAGCCACCGGTGTGCGTGACAACAGAACCATGAACATGCCGGTTCTGGTTATCCATATCGGACTATGACCGTTGAGTAAAACGCGCGGACATCATGTGCCGAATGTATACCACCCATACAGCCTCTGAGACATATGGCGATTTGAAATCCTTCCAAACCGCCATATTATTCCAACTTAGAAGCTCTCTTTCTTTTGCATATTTTTTGGATTTCTTTTGCGCCTCGTACAAAAAATCACGCAATCTATATGGTACAAATTACTTATCTGTTAGTAAATGAAAAATAAAATTTTAATATTTGAAAAAAAAATTTATCCTGAATTCGATTTTATCTAATTGTAGCGTGATTCTTTGAAACCCTCCTCGTAAAATTATCAT
>Ga0325411_1000869_pt1 | contig 32534 bp, 14 predicted proteins | sample PopdelMetagenome_13_FD_206181 | JGI IMG/M metagenome (GOLD analysis project Ga0325411, IMG submission 206181) | Populus deltoides microbial communities from Bellville, Georgia, United States - Xylem-PdIQD-R4 | ecosystem: Host-associated > Plants > Phyllosphere > Stem > Wood/Secondary xylem...
AAGACCCAAATAGACTAGAGCTAGCAAGTCTAAAAGGATATTATAACTATGAACTACAGCCTCGACTCCCATCTTTATTCAAAATTAGTTGCGCGTCTTCGCATGCATGAGTTGAATTTAATTTAATTTTTGACCATCCGGTTTAAGGCAGTGACTAATTAACTTTAATTTAACTTCCAATTTATATTAGATCAAATTAATAACAATTAATACATTACCGTATTTGAATTTATAAAGATGAGTACAGTTGTCAGTATTGGTATTAGAGTTTGTATAAAATAATTTGTTTCTCGGTTCTTGTACTTGATGGTTTCCTTGTCAAATCCAATTGTTGGGAATTGCTTAGCATATTTTCCGTCTCGGAGGGGCCTCCCTCTCTAATTATATATAGACGAATATTCTGCGCCAGTCCAGAAATAATTGATCAGGGCGAGCAACATTGGCTTAAGAAAATTATTAAAAGATAGTAGAATAATTCTGTCCACAAAAGTAAAATTAATTACTAGTGTCAAGAGTTCCAAATTCCAATAATTACATCCTCGGCCTTCAACTTCGATTTGATTATTGTGATGTCTGGCTTCCATACCAATCTAGTTCTTGAATTTCATTTGGAAAACGATCGATCTTGTAATTTAATCAAACTGCACAGTCCATTCAACCAGAAAAATTTAGACTTGGGCAGCATTTTGATGCGGTCAACAAGTTCCATCGGAGGGTTCTGTCGAATAGTCCATTCAACCAGAAAATCAATATGCAAAACAAAAACAAAAGAAACTCATATTCAAATTTAGATAGATATACAAGGCTTTATGGCAAGCTAGCAGTGTCTCAAGATCCCGAGTTTTCCTCCGTTATTTAATTTAATGATTGAGTAATTATATATATATATATATATATATATATATATATATATATATCAAGTAGCAATGACTTTTCAATTTAATTTAATTTTGTTTAAGTTCTCTCACTTTCATCCCACTTAAAATATAATTGTGATCAATAGGATGCATATTGTGGATGTAAAAACCACAACTTCTCTAAAAAACACAAATGTATGTATACAATAATTACTCGGCCTATGTGTTGTTTGTCCTAAACTTGTGGGTTTTCACAGTCAATTAAAGAGGGAAAAAAAAGAATTATATAACGTAAAGTATCTTTAACAATTATTTGATGGAAATTAAAAGCTAGCTGTAAATTCTTACACTTATTAGGATTGAAATTTACATAGATTAATTTACACTTTTTTATATGGAAATTTAATTTTAATTTGAAGAGAATTTTTGTCCACTTAGTAAAAAATGCTATATTAAAATATTAAAAAATTATCAATTCAAAAGTTTAAATTTTAAGTTGATAGCTGAAGTTTTATAATAGTTTCATATTTTTTTTATCTTCTTTTATTATTATTATTATTATTATTATTATTATTATATAAAGGCTGGATTAAAGGAGGGCGCTAGCACTATCTTATGAATTGTAAAATAATTAATGAGAACATCTACAACATTTGAACCCTCGGATATACTAAATAAATAAATAAATAAAACAAGATATATATATATATATATATATATATATATGAAGTAATTGTTTTTAGGTGGTTAATTATAGCTAGGCCGCGATAGTTATATGATTTTTTATATAGTTCATGTCAAAAGATCATCATCGTTTAACAAGTGACTCGATGTTCAAGAAAATTGCACTTGATTTCACGAAGCATTTAATTTCAGGTTTTGACATGTAAGGAAAAGTAGCATATAGTATTAATTCTGCAGGAAACCTAATATTCCATCCTCGTGTACTCTAACTACATTTAGAGGCTACGTGTATATGTAATGAAATCTTTACATGACATATAACCTAACTAAAGATTTTTCTACTTTCTTTTTGCTAAAAAAAATTAAAAAATACCCAGAATCACGAGGGTCTTGAGAGAAATCAAAGCCGCCCAAGAATCAGTGGTTTCTTTTGGCAAAGTCATCTTTTGATATAGTTGGCTGGTGTCAAAATTAAATTTATTAGGCGTGTGGCGTAACTAAGAATGTCTTTTAATGAAAAAAGAACTTGAAATTAATCCATCTATATATAGTTTTAATTACAATGGTTGGGCTCGGATCTCATTCGCTGGGCTGGTGTACATTTGACAAAATCTGTTGCCAGATTTAATGAGTCAACTCAACTTTGATCTAAGAAAAAAAACAAAGCTAAAATGAGTTTATTCAAGGATGAACTTGATTAATTGTTTATATAAATAAAAAAAGAAAAAATAAATAAATTCAACCAGATTGTCTGATTTGTTCAACCTGCAGAGAGAGTTACTTGCAGGCTGCGGTCTGTTGCATATAATTAATACACAGTTAACTTTAGTCTCATTTAAGTTTTACTTGGAGGCATGCTGTTACCTCCGAGTAATAAATGCCTAGCAATTACTTATTATTTCAAAAGAAATTAGGTGTCACCATGTTTTTGTTCACTTCTTCCAAGGAGAGTTTGGAATCACAACACGACATATCAGATGAAATGAAATGTACTTGATAAGAAATTCTAAGAGGCCAATGCTACTGCTAGCTAGCCTCCAATAAAAAAAAAAGGATAATTAATTAACAGATGCTGTTTCGAAATATATATGTGTGTGCAGATCATTTCTAAATCATTAGCAATCGTATAGGCTGGTTTCCCTGAGAAAACTATTAAAATAAAGCTAGAAAAAGGTTGGGTCTGGGACTGGGAGATTCGGCATCGAACACCTAACCTGTGAAGTCAACTCGCAACAGGACCTTTGTTTTTCTTCTTTTTGCCCACTGTTTCTTTAATCTACTTTTCTATTGTGCATGAGAATACGTGAACCTATTAATGCGGATCTACCATCCTTTGAGAACGAGGATGTCTGTCTTTTTCCTGGCTACATATGCAACACCCAACTGTATTTAACACCACCATGGTGATGATGATGATGATCATCATCATGTAGAGTCCATGCATGATGCAATATTGCCAGCATGATGCATGTGATATGGCGACCATATTCAACACCAGCTGCCCTTTCAGGTTTTTCATCAATGAAAGCTTCGTGTTCAAACAAGAGCATAACAACTACTGTTCCCTAGCTCATTATATTAAGTTTTTGGTATATAGGGAAAGCTTTACTTCGCAAGTATCAATACAATAACTAGTCAAATAATTGATCCATGATCAACCTATGAATACCATCCGATTCATAAAGGTGGTCAAAATCAAACAACTGGTCAATTTTAGATGGAAGTTCCTGACGTTGTGAAATGGGATATGCTTACCAATTAACATTGTGTGTTAGACTAAGCAGAAGAAAATGCTAGTTAATTAATTGAGTTGCCTTCACATAGGAAACGTATGCATGGACTGAAAGGAAATTTATAATATTGAACATTAATTTTGCAATATGCAGAGTAGTTAATATGCTAATTTGATCTCATAGGCATGTTTTGTCTCCTTTTCAAGCTTTTTTTTTTCCACCACAGCGACGGCCGTGACAAATTACCCGTCATTTGTATTTCCCTAGTAATTTAGGCTAGTTGCATGAATCTCGTGGTTGCAATTTGCGACGTTGAACTAGCACTTCTCTTATTTATTTATTTTAAGTTGAAAGAACTAGCACTTCTTCAAGCACCATGTTAACATCCATTGTCGGGCCATTAATTAGTTACGGCAGGAAAAGGAGTAAAATTACTTTTTTATTAGTCAATTATTAGGCTATTACTAACTAGTTTGATTTAGGCAATTTACTAATTTTTTACAGCTAGACAGGCCCCGTTCATAAAAGAAAAACAAAAACAGAAGGAAAGAAAGGAAGAAAGATTGATAGAAATGCCGAGAGTGACTGGCAGTTCTCTTTTCTTTTCCACACAACAATTGAAAGTATAGTTTGGAATCCAGTGAGGATCATTAATTTTCCCGATGGACTCTTCAAATTAGGTCTTGCTTCTTGACTTAGCAGACCCTATATAGAGCTGGCTTCCAGCTCTACATGGATTTGATTGACGGCGAAACTGCTGAATCTAGTTCAATGACCATTTTTGACAGAACAATTAGATTTCAAGTCCTTAGAGGGGACCGTGCGAAATGAATGTGCCAGCAAGAGATCCACCATGGCCTGGCGCAAATTGACTGCTTTCTTTAAACAATAATTGACTGCCAAAATCAGCAATGTTAATTTTGACAAGCGAAACGTTGCAAGCCTAGCTATGTCTACAGGAGAACCTTTTCATCTCAACCCCAAGAGAGTCTATAACTCCCCATTCACCAATTATCATCTTCGATTGACTATAACCTCAATGGACCATGCATGAATTCGTCACCTTAGAGGAGAAAAAATAAAGGAAAGAAGCAGGAGATTGAAAGCATTGGCTATATATATAGACTTAACTTCCCCCAAGCTGCTATTGGACTCCATCTTCAGTGATGATTCAGTCTTCTTCCATCAGCATCTCAAATACTCGAGAATCGAGTGTTGAACTGATTCACTTGAAAGTTCTAGGATCGAAGACCATTAAAGCACGGCTTATTGTGAAAAGGTAGGAAACTATTCGCTATTTGGGCCAACAAAAAGAAAGCCCAGCTTAAAAGGACACGGTCCATCCACATACAAAGGCAGGCGGCTTTCTGACCAGGGCACCTCGTGAATTTCTGTGCCATTCAATTTAGACTTGTCAGGTCTTCTATTTCCCCTATTTCCCTGCAAGCCTTCCGGCTTCTCTACGGTCAAGAGCTTCTGCATGCTATCCGTTACCATCTCAGGCTAGGCCTGCTACCCGCATGTTTTATATTTTGTATCAATCTACTTCCCGATTACTGGAATTTCTTCCATCAAAATTTCCTACTTCAGATTACAAGTTCTCTTCAAGAAGATAATGAGCTTCACCAGGCCCTCTAGCAACAAGATCAGGTCTAGCACACATGACTACTACTCATCCTATCTGCCCTCCTTATAGTTTATAGGTCTCCTAGCTAAAACAGTCAGCATTACCGAGATATGCACCCTCCTGAAGTACATTTCACAGTTTCAGCAAATTCAAAGACCATATTAAAATGAATAATCCTGCAGTTCAAGCACACAAAAAGATTATCTGATTCCCGAGTCGTGACAGGCAATCAACAAATGGCATGGATAACGATCTAAATACTTTGCCACTCGATGGTTTCATGGAATACCTTATAACATATGCCTACATCAATGTTTTGTTTTATCGTATTATTTCCCTCTTTTTGTGCACCATAAAATTCCGGACCAACTTTCCACCATCAAAATTACATTTGAAACAAAAAAATGAAGGCTGGCTAATGTGTGATTTTCTTCGCAAGGCCAAAAACAAATGGAGAAAAGAAAAGGAAACTCAACCACCTGGCATGGAGGACTTTCTGTATTCTATGATGGAGAAGAAAAGCTGACACGGAATCCTGACTTGCCACGGTCCTCGCCAAATTTCTTCAAGATGTTGCAATAATTCAGCTGGAAATAAAATCAAACTCATTAGAGATGAAATGCCTGACTGAGGTCTTGTAGAAATAAATAAAAGAATAAAAAAACAGATTAAAACAGGAGATATCACTATGAAGTTTTCATTCCCACCTCCCCCATGAGAATAAGAACAAAAAAATTTCATTTCCATTCCCTCTCTTCATTTCCACCCCCCATTGATTCCTTTCAACCAAACAACTTCAAAATGGAAACTTTCATTCCCATCATCCATTTCTTGTTGCTAAACAGCATGTAAGTGGCACAAATTATAATAGTACATTCCATTTATTTGGTATAACAAGAAGAATAAATATTTCATTGAGAGAAACCCTTCCATGACTCTTTAAGTTCTTTGGTCAATGTCTTGACGAGATAGCTCACATTTTCATGACATTTAAATTTTTTGATGTTGACTCTCCCACTGTTTCAATAGGATTGTGCTCAACAGCTACAATTTAAAGCCCAAAATGTCCTCTACTGCTTAGGTACAAAATGAAAAGGTAAGAAAATTACTCACCTCCATTCGGAAGAGATTTGTAGGAATAACAACTCCAACTCCTACGGAGCTACGGAATGATTGAGTGAACTTTTGCAAAGAAAAATTCCGATATGAATTTTCTGTTAGTTTGTCAACATTCCCAGCAGAAGCAAAAAGGTGTCCGTGGATTCCTTTTGCACTTAACCACTTCGATGGAAAATCAAAAGAAAAATCTGCAAAAGCAGCAACAGCAAGATCTCCTCCAAGATAATCCCTTCCAGAATCAGCATTCTCATCAGCTGGGTTATTTTGAAATTGTCTTCGAGGCTCAGTAGGGCCAAGACCTTTAGTCCTAAACCCCCATAATGATGTTGGACCACCCAAAGTGCAAACTGGAGATAAGTTGCCACCAAGGAAGAACCTTTCTGGCAGTGGTGAAGGCATGCTTGAAAATCCAGATCCCCAGGGAAAAACAACACCAGCAGATATTCCCAGGTTCAGTGCAGAATGGTAAAATCCAAGAGGTATAGCACAACGAAGATCAAGCTCCTGTTTTAAGTAAGAAAAAATGGAAAGCACACAAGATTTAAAAGTGCAAGTAATGGAGATGGAACAAAAAAACAGGCATCTCATATTCTAATGAGGTATCCAATAGCTAAGTATAATCAACATAGTAGCATAAAGCAGACCAATTTGTTTTAAAATAGAAACCATAGCAAATACAACCACATACATATATGATGTAAACAGAGAAGACCAGTTGAAAACCTGAAGCTCTTAACCATGCTTAAAATTAAATTTATTAATGAAAAATAGCTCATTATCGAACAAATACAGCTCAAGAGACAAGAGGTGTGAATTATTCCCAAGTAACATGCAACAACTAATCTATGCTTAACTAACCACTTAACAAACAAAGATTGAGGAGCAGAGCCTCGTGCATGAATTTAAAATGTTGAGAATGACATGTTAGCTTTCAAGTTTAGGACAAACAAATCGAAATGCTAGCTTTTGTGTGAACATTTATTTTGTTCCCCAATGTAAATCATTTGAGATTGGTATTCTAGAAAGGTACACATGAAAGGTTCTTCAAACCCAGACAATCTTCATACTCTAACACAACAAACAGAAAATTCAAAATTTTCTTTTTAAATTCTTTTGACTTTTTGTTGGTATATATTTCTCTATTTTTTATGGTGAACCACATCTGAACAATTAGTATATATAGTGTATTTGCTCTCTAGATAAAACCTGTATTGGGAGCCACTGGCGGAACCAGAAAATTTTAGGATGGGAATGAGAGCAACAATATGATTAGTTCTTTTTTCTTCAACAAAGAAGCTGGTAATTGAATATGTTTTCCTTACAAATCTAACAAAAAGCGGCTATGGAACTTTGTTTGTCATTGTTTTCTTAACGAAAAAGGAAAGAATGGGTAAAAGTGGGCATGACATGTAGTTTGCCATTTAGAAGTTATGCAGTTTTGGTGCTTCCAACTTCCACGCTTGTACAAGTAGGCATGGAGTTGTCCAAGTGTGGACAATGTTAGCCAGTGCAAGGGATCAACATTAAGCATTCTAGCTGTTGCCTACTAGACTAAAGGACTCAAATATTTCAGTGCAGAACAGTTGACTCCACCATCCATTTACTTTATCCCCCACAAAGCTAGCAGCAAGAAAATTACTGATTATCATTAATGGAGTTTGAGTTGACCTGGAGAAAAACTAAAGCCTAGTTCTTAGATCTGTTAGCATGACAAAAATTGAAGTAAAAAATTTGTTTGCTTCTCCTGGAAAAAGGCAAAGTGAGCCCCAACACACAGCCAAAAGAACACCTCAAAAACATAGCTTGCATTAGAATACACCAGATGGCCATTATTTTCTATGCCAAAACCATGAATGGGAAAGTTTCAGAGATGCAGGGAGAAAAGTTGTAAGGTGTTATTAACACATAATAAAAATTACAAGCCATCAATAACTGTGAGGAATAAAAAGTGACCAACAGAGCTTTTCCAGAATCTAAATGGCTGGCCTGAGAGAAAAACAAGAGTACATTTCAGTATGATCTAATCCTACAGCATTGAGATTCAAAACACCACAGACATTTAGTTTTTATGGTAAAAGAAAACTGACAAAGCTAAGCTACATAAAAACAAATGACATATGGAGAGAGGTGGAGACATGAGCAAAGAAGGCGGTCAAAACAAGCTTGCATAGAGCCAAAAAGTGGCAGCATTGCCAGGAAAGAAAAATGCTTGAAAGAACTGAATAAAACAGGTACTAGGAAAACCAGAAGATCAAACATGAAATGAGTATCAAACCTGGCGCAAAAATCGTAAGCTGCGACTATCAGGTGCAAGGCCACCAATTTGGGTTGTAGAAACAAAAGCAAATCCACGTGTTGGCCTCAGAGGTGAATTTCTCCTGTCAATCTTAAATGTGTACTTCAAAGATGAAAGTAAACCATGACCAAGCTGCCCCCTTACTGAACTCGAAGCTGTTCGTGATGGATCTGTCAATGTACGCCAGGCAAGATTGTACACCACGTCATGGTTCCTGGTTGAGAATAAGCCAAGAGATAGCCCTAGTGATCGCTCTTTGAAAGAGGAAAACTTTAGGCAGTCTTGAGATTGCAGGAATAGTCGCGCTGTTACTGGGTTCACAAGTCCTTTGAATCTTGGCAAAAACACACCAGCACTTACCTCTGCCTTGTGGTCACAATCATATGCCAGAGAGCCATCCCAAAGATCCCCATAACCAAATATGTTTTTGTACTTGAGTGTACCCTCCAATGTTGATGATGAAGCCTACAAAACCAACTTACAATTTCAGGAACCCCTTAGTTTCCAATAAATCTTGAGAAATGAACCTATAGTGTAAAAACGTGAATCAAACTCAGTAGAGATTTTATAATTATGCAAATGCAGAATATTCAGCTATCTAATGCCCCACCGATACGAATTATAACAGTAAACATATGCATGCCATTATGAGCCCACATCAACCACCTTACACTAGCCATGTTCAGTTCCATGCTCCTAGTCACTAATACGAATATGTAATGACACAAACCAGTTAAGCCATTAAAATCTTTCTATTTCCCCTGTTTTTCAGCAACCAAACAGAGCACCGAATCATTAATCGCAATTCCAAAAAATTGAAACAAAGTATAAAAATGCCATTTTATTTGTGCCTAGATGGTAGACACTAGACAGTGACCAATTATAGCACCATATTAAACAAAACCAACTACACAAATGCAATTCCTCCCTTCCACTGTTACCATTTCCCGTTTAACAGACGCGCATCGTTATTCAGTCATCAATTAAACAAGCACAAATTTTCCTACATTTCTATCAAAATCACTCACAATCACTAGAACAAAATCAATCATAAGAAATCGAAGCTACAAAGACGCACATTATAACATTATTCAATTACCCAAACACCGCCAATTCCAACTAGAAAAAGAATACATTCAAGATGTATACCTCGCCTTTGTTGAAAACCCCAATTTCACCCAAGAGAGGGCTCTTAGTTTCCACAACATCGACAATCACGTTAGCAGTCCCAGGCAACTCCGGCGGGCCCGAATCAAGCGTGATCTTCACCGAATCAAAAATCTCAAGTGCTTGTAACCTAAAATTCACATCGCTTGAAGCCGCAAACAACTCTTTAAAGGTAGACGCATCTTTAAGCGACGCCGTTTCTGCTTCAATCAAAGTGTCTTTAGTTTTCGTGTTTCCTTTGATTACAACATCATGAACACGAATTGGGACCGATTCGTGTTGTATTCTGCGAAAGAAATTCTGAAATCGGTTCCGGAGCTTCGCCTTTTGGGATTCGAGGTCCTCGTCTTCGTCCTCGTCCTCGTCCTCATCGTCGTCGCTTTGTTCGTAGACGTCTTCTTCTTCTTCATTGTTAGGGTTCTGTACGACCGGGTCGGAAATGTCGGATTCTGGTTCTGCCATGATGAGAGGGAATTGAGTGAGGCGAGGAGGGAGAGGGAGAGAGAGAGAGAGAGAGAGAGGGTTTAGGTGGAGAAGATTTAAGAGCGTACCGCTATTTTTTTTAAGTATTTTTTAATTAAAAATATAGAAATAATATTATTTCTTTTATATTAACATATTAAAATTATATAAAAAAGTTAAAAAAAAAAAAAACAATTTAACGTTTATAGATGACTTTAGTGTATGCCCTTGTGTCCTAGTGCGTGTTTTATACAGTAAGGTAAGATATTTTTAAAAAAATATTTAAATTTTTAAAAAAAAAAACTAAAGGGCATCAATGCAGTGTTTCACCGTGGCGTGTGAGAGATTTTAGTGTAGTGATTTTTTTTTTGTTCCGTTACATTTTTTTTCATTTTGATACCTCGATTTTTTAAAAAAAAATTGATCATTTAATGTTACATATTTTTAGAACTGATTGTGGTGATTTGTTTGTATGATTGTGTGTTACCAGTGTTATAGGAATATTACTTTCTTCGGTTTGACAAAGTAAGATTCGATTTTATTAATTTACTAGAATTGAAGTTTTGAGGATTAAATTTGGAGCTTAAATAAATACTGAGTCCCTTTTATTTGCTAGTATTTGGAACTATTTGCAAGGTCAAATGAATTTTTTTTGTTACTAATATTCTTTTTAGTTTGATTCTTTCACGCTAACTTTATTTGAGATTTGATTTGGTATTTTTATCTTCAATGCCTAGATATGGAGCTCTCATAATGTAGCGACAAGATTCTGGTGTTTGATTTTAAAAAATAAAATAAAATCATGTTTATCTCAAACAACTAAGAGTTAAGAAACCAAAATTGAAATCGAAATAAATATGGTGGATGATGGTAAACAGATAGGATAAACATGGTTGGCATGTGCACTGCATGCACCGACATACAGCAGTTATACACCACAAACAAACAATGTGTAAGGTCACTTACGATGGTCGATAACGATCATTCGTCATTGCACTAGATTCCTCACAGCAAGAACTTCCCGATGAGGCGGTGGTGTGCTTTTCTTTTATTTCTTATTTTCTTTATTTTCTCTCTCATCTCTTTAAAATTCCAAAAATAAAAGGTGTTTGACATTTTTTTTTTGTTTCAAATTTGATTATCGTTATTTTGATTGATATTTTTTTATTTTGAGTTTTTTTTAATTGATTTGTTTTTTTATTTTATTACTTAACATTTGGTTTAATGTCATTTTCAGATCAAATTTTGTTCTATTTTTTTATTGCTGTTTTTTTTATTTAGATCATTTTATTATTTTTTTCTAAATTTCACCAATCGACATTTTATTTCTATTTTTAGGTCAAAATTATCTTTATTCTTTCGATTGTTGTTTGTTTTGTTTTAAATCTTTTTTGATCGATTTTTTTCTCATTTTCATCTCTTAGTATTTTGTTGATTATGAATCGAATTTTGTTTTTTTTTTCAGGTTTACCATACTTGGAGTAATCTCAACCTCATGATCTGGGTTACAAGTTTGAAAGATTAGCTCGAGTTAACTCTGTTTTCTAGGTTCTTCAATATTTTTTTTTAATTTTATTATTTAATATTAGGTTGGCTTTATAATTTGATTTAATTTGACTTTTTTTAAAGTTATCCCAAATCTCATGATTAGATCATGAATTTTACAGGTTAACTCAAGTGAATTTAGATTATTTTTTAATTATTTTTTTAATTTTTCATTCAATAAATTTTATTTTCCATTGAATTGGTTGTTTGAACTTTTTCTCTCAAAACACGCCCTCGGCCACCAATCTCCTTTTTCTTTCTCCTTTCCTGTCCATAAAATGGAGGGTGAGTCTGAGTACTCTAAAAAGTTTAAACAAATATACGATCCATTAGATCAAACGACAGAAGTTAGCATATGAGATCCTGCACATGCTAAATGGGATATATAATATCGATCGATGTTCTAATTCAGTGAAAAATCCCAATCGTAGTTGAACAAGCTCTAGTTTTTCAAGGACTTGAAGGAATTGACGGGGAAGGTCTTAGCGATGCATGAACTTGATGAGAAAATTGATAACAATGTAGATTCACGATTGCTTTAGTTTGGTGCTTTTGATCGTGGTTTTTTCCTGGCTACAGTATCATGGGCAGGGTCCCGGCTCATGAACCAGCCTGAATAACATGGTCGGTCCGGGCTTTGGACTTATAAAAACAAGTCTGGCCTGACCCAGACCCATATCGAACCCAGTCAGGTTCAGCCATGAACAAGTAACGGGTTACAGGTCTATACTCTGATATAGTAGTTTCATAAAAATATTCAAAAACCCACAATCCTCCGCTCCTCCCTCTTCTTCTCTCTGGTTGCTTCTTTTCAACTTAACTTGGTGTTCTATCAACAAAACAAAGCAACTAATCAACTCTTGTATTTCCAAATGGAAACAAAGAAGTCAATAACCCACAAACACAATGATCTCTTCTCTTCTTTAATATCGGACATCAAATCTTACACTGGCAATGACCCTCTTCTCCCTTGGCTCCGGTACTCCTAATCTTTCTCTTTTCTCTTCTTTGCTTGTTTTAATAATAATATTGCTGCTGCTTTTGTTAACCGAACTTTATTATCTGTTCTTAAACAGGGGGATTAAGAAACTGAAGGAGTGTCTGCATCCGGATGCACTGAAACAAAAGCTGCCTCGTTTCTTGCAAAAATGCACACAGAGTTTTGAGTCGGATAGGCGTTACAGAAATGACTTGCGCTACCTTCGTGTCTGGTTACAGCTGGTGAATTTCAGAACCCGTCTCTTTCCCTTTTTATGTTTTTGTCTAATTTATTGGTTTTTGGATTGGTTTATTGGATAACTCTGATTTTTGAACTTGGGCTGTTTATTTTCTTGCTTTATTTCTCTGTTTTTGTTTGGTGTTTGAGTAAAATGGGCAAACAGAAAAGAAAATGAAATCGGAGAAAATAAATGTTTATTAAATGTTAAGAAAGACTGGCTGTAGTATTTTATCATTGTAATTTTGGTTATTTGTTTATTTTGAATGGGATTGAGTAGATGGATTATGTGAATGATCCAAGAGCGCTGTTGAGCACCATGGAAATGAATCGCATAGGAACAAAGCGGTCGTTATTCTACCAGGCATATGCTCTGTATTATGAGAAGATGAAGAAATTTGAAGACGCTGAGAACATGTACCGTTTAGGGGTTCAGAAGTAAGTTAACTACATTTCAAAATATATCTCAATATTTGAATGGAAGAGGACCTTTGATGTTTAGTTCTACTGCACATTATCATTAAATGCTTACAACACATCTGAATGAGTGGTACATGGATTTTGTAACGCAACCCTTTGGAAGCATGAGGCCAATTAGTAGTTTAGTGACTTCCCAGTTCTGCATCTAGACAGTGGGCATGTTTGTTTTTCTCGGCAATGTAGTTTTTAGGTGGGACTACTCTTACCTGTTGGCTAAAGGTTGAGAATGTCAAGGTTTCTGAGAAAATAGTGGATTACGAGCTTAGATGAAAGCCTCTTTCCCTTTCAACTGGGTTTCTTAGCCACTTTCACCTTTCATTTGAAGCAGCTGGCTTGATTGAGCACTCACACACACACACACACACACACACATATATATATATTTTATTTAAATGGACTACAAAATGCAGTCATTTTACTGAGTATTTGCATTTTGTTCATGTGATTGGCTTCACCTCTTGGTTCCTGAGGGAATGCTAGAAGCTATATTTTGTTTTTTTTGTTCTCCCCTTCCTGTCAATATAACTAAACCTCACTCTGAACTCATGTGATAATGAAAACCTTATTCATTATTTGACCATCTACCTCTACCATGCAAAGAACATATTATGGCTACTAATTACTAGCTTTATTGCATCACAAAAAGAATAGCAACTTGCCAAATACATCATTTACTAAAATAGTAACTTTTGTATTTCATTATGTTACATAGCCCTTTGATGGTTTTGGGTGGTATATGATTTTTTCTTTTGAAAATAGAACTAAGCAATATCCTCCATCTGAAACAACTTCTGAACAGCCTCGCCGAGCCTGTTGATGAATTGCAGAAATCATATGAGCAGTTCCTGCATCGCATGGAGAGACACAAGAAAAAGGACATCCAGGTGGTGCTCATTTTGTTTTAGATGTTGACCTGCCTTCATTATTCGTAGAGGTCTTGTGTCATCTAACTTTTCACAGAGGTCTTGCAGCACCGGACAGGAAGGAGTGGTAAAAGAACTCTATCTACCAGGAAGACAGAAGAGAACGATGAGAATGTATACAGCATTGAGGATAAACCTAAAAAGATACCGGATGGGAGTTCTCAGGATGTAAAGCCAATGAAGGAATCTAATCATGTTGGATTTTCAGGAAATTCATGTGAATTTGGCTTGGGTAGTGATCTGTCCATGAAGAAGGAGCATGTGAAAAAGATTGGACAGAGAGATGCATCTAAGCAGCAAGAGGATACAGGAGAGTCAGATGAATCCAGGATGTGTCACAGAGATGACACGGTCGTGGTAAAGTTTGTAGACACTGCAATAGTTGGGAAGCAAGAAGCAGAAGATGCCTGCCATCATGGACTCTTGGACCCTACAATAAATATGAAGGAGGCCATGAATGCCATCAATAGCATGTTTCGAGAGCCTTTAGAGATTGCTCCAATAAGTAGATCACGCAGAAGTCGACCAAAAGAAGAGCATAGTTTGAACAGTGAATTTGATGTCTTTATTGATGAAAATTTGGACAATGGAACCGAATCATTACATGGAAAAAAAGAAAAGAGTATTTCCCTGAAGGTGCATGGTGGAGTTCAAATCCCCTTGATTCATCAAGAACCATTCCAAATATTCATTGATGATGAAGAAAGCGGTGAAAATGGTGACAGAACTCAGAAGAATAAATTAAAGGAGAGTAAGACTCGAAATCTGGCAGAAGGTTCTCGCTCATCTGCTTTACCTTTAAATGCTTTTGTCTTCCCAAGTCCGAAGGATCTTCCAACTGGAAGCTCTGATTATATGGATGATGAGAGCTTGCCTCGAATAAAGCATAGAGAGGATACAGTTGTTCACAGGTTTGTCGGGTCTACCATCTTAGATGCGGCGGCGGTGGAGAATGTTTGCCACCACGGATTAGTAGATCCTACAGTCAATTTGAAGGAGGCTATGGATGATATCAACAACATGTTTGGGAAACCAATGGATTTTGTAAGAACCAAGAGACCAAGGCAGGATAAAACACCGGTTATGAAACAAGACATTTGCGGATTTTCAATACTTCCTGATGATGATCTGGAACATCAACAAGGTCAGCCACCACCCAAGTCCTCCAGAGTAAGCAACACTGATTTGTTTGAGCCAACAGTTTTTACAAAAGCGGCCATGGATGACATAAATAAAATGTTTGGAATGCCATTGGACTTTTAGGAGCGGTTATTATTAATGGCACATAAGATTTCAATCTGTAGCTTATTTAATGTGTTGTGATTTACCACAACATTTGCCTTGTGCTTGAATTCGTTAAAATTTGATCTCTTTGATCATGCTTCATATCAAAATCTTCTAATGTGGTTTAGCGTTTGCCTGCACTATCTTTATTCCAATCTCCGGTTGCAGCTGATCATCTTCATCTGCATTGTGCTGTGATCTGTCATCAGAGTCCTCGTGATGTCTGCAAATACAGCCTGGGCCCTAGAGAAAGAAATATCTAAACAACGACTTTGTAATAGATAAAATGCAACTTTTTACGCCAGGGAATTCAATTTATTGAAGAAATACAACAAATCGCCACCATTGCCAGATAAAAATGCTAAAATCAACAGAAGAGGGATTAAAACAAGAATCAAAACCAAAATGACGATTGATCATCTTCATCTGCATCGTGGCGTGATCTATATCATTATAATAATTTCGCAAATACAGCCAAGAAAAAGAAATAGCTTACAACAACATTGTGATAGTTAAGAAGTAACACTTCAAGCAAAGGAAACAAAGTCGTTGAATAAATGGAACAGATAGCCACCACTCCTAGATTACAGTTAAAATCAACAGGAGAGGGAACAAAACAAGAATAAAAACCGAGATGAAGATTGGTCACGAACTAAAAGATAAGTGAAAGAGCAGTAATATCAGACATGAGTTTCAGGAGTGCATTGAGCTGGTCGGAAAGCCAAGGGACCTGCAGCATAGATCACAGCTTCGTAATGACTTCCTTGCAACACCTTGTCCTCGAATCGAAGTGGAGCACCATAAAGTCCATAGTTAACATTGGAGAGGAGGCTGCAGTTTGCAAGACTTGATGAAATGAGTTTCACATGGCAACCATGGAGGGGATGGTCCAAAATATTGTTGCTCATCTTGAAGTCATCAAGTTGTGCATAGAAGTAACCATATGCATTGGTTTCATATGCCTTGTAGTAAGTGACTTGTTTCTTGAAATTTTTGCAAATGACACTGACTATAGCTGAAGGGATTGGCTCGGCCTCTGTCAAAGACCATGATCCAGAATACTTACAGCTTTGGCAATAGACCATGCCTTCAACCACCACATCGACTTTCTTCTCTACCGGCTTGGTTGGAGTAGTTTCATCATGGGCAGCTGTTGAAAGGAAGGCTAATGGGAGCAGCAAGAGAGAGCAGATGACAATTGTAAGCTGGTTGCTTGCCATATTCTCTGTGGAGGTTGTTGCAGCTTAAGCACAGAGCAAAAGTGATTTGTAATTGTGTGAGGGTAGATTTGAATATGCATGTATTTATAAGCACTGGAAATTTGTTGGTCCATGATCATATTTCTGTTTGAAGATTTTGATATAGACGTGGGGAGTACTAAGTTGCGGCATGTCAACTACTAACTTCGATCCTTTAAAGCTTGTTAACGTGAAGACCACCTTCCTTCCTGAATAAAAAATAACACGAAAAAAGAAAAACGCCTTCCATTTTATTTTTTTTTCTGTCGCATGAGAGAGATTTATGCAGTATCTTATTTGTTCTGAAAAGCACGAAGATGCATGATTTTTGCCTCTATTTGCTCGAAATAATGGAGCCCAGGATTCACAGGCGGGAATAATTGAACCCTCGCATGTGCCCACCAACACAATGGTTGTGTAGAATTCCTCGGCCTGCAGATTTTCAAACAGATTTTAGGTTTTTTCCCCGTAAAATATGTTCAAAAGGGCTGTGGACTTGGGCCTACTGTTTATGGTTGTGCTAATTCTATAGAACTTTTGATCCATAAAGATCTGTATATTGGTATTTCGAGAATGACAAGTATATACCCTTCTTTCTTGTTTTTTTCCCTCCCTTTGTAATGCATTTTGGGAATGCTGAAAATCAAAGCAGTATATCCTGGTTGCAGTTTTACTAATAAGAGATGATAATTTTTTATTATTTATTTTTACATTTTAAAAATGCTTAAAAAAAATGAAGATTTTTTATTTTTTTTATTTCAAATTATTTTTTTATATGTTTTCAAATCATTTTGACGCGATAATATAAAAATTAAATTTAAAAAAATAAAAATATTATTTCAATAAAGTTTCATACGAGAAACACTTTAAAAAACAATCGTTACCATAATATCAAATAAGCCTTAATTTTTCTTCCATACATAGCACCATTGAGTTTTGAAAGATAAAGGGTGTGTGTACCAATATAGAATTATTTTCATTTTTTTCAATAAGAAATAAAAAAATGCATTCATTTATTGAGAATGAAAATGATTTTTTTCATAAAAAAATCAAGGCTACAACTGTTTTTCATAAAAAATTAAAACTATAATTTAATTTATAATAGCTCTTAATATTTTATATTCATGACAATCTAATTACAAAATATTTATTTTATTTTATTTTATTCAAAGTAAAAACCATCATAAACTAAAAAAAAGGAAATTTTTATATTAGATTTATGATAAAACAATTTTAAAAACATATTACTATATTTATGAACATCTTACATGTTTAGGTCTCACCTTGTTTATAAGAAGGAAAAAAAAAGGGGAGGCCCCTTCCATGCCTTTTTGGAAAGTAATCAAAATCCACTGGGATGAGAGAGAGCCACCGTGGAGAGCATTGACCGCAGCCCCAAACGGGGCTGACAGGGGCCATCGCCGAACTTTCGTGGATATTGTGCTCTATAGATGATCTTTACATTTTATTTTGGCAGCCAGAGTCATCACAAATCACAGTATATTTATTTGTGGGATACTTTGAATCGTCATACTATGGATAAAGGAAAAGAGAAAAAAGAAAAAAAAGAATTAAGAGGCACTGCTTGGCTGCTTGCTCTATGCCTATTATCTTCAGTTGAAGTCCATCACCATCAGAATTCAACGTGTCAAAGATAGAGAGAGGAGAGGAGGAACAAGTCAAGAACAAATAGAATTAAGAAAAAACTGAAACTGCTTAATGTTTCATTGTGTAAGTTCATAGTGAACTCAGCAGCAAGGTTGTTAAAATCGCGATTCAACTCGTAAAATCGTATGTTTTTACAAGTTGAATCATGCTTTACGTGCTAAATCATTTACGAAACTCGGAACCAGGTAAAATCGGGTCAAAATCGGGTAAAATCGTTAAAATCGGGTGAAATCGCTTAAAATCGCGATTTCACTGCCGATTCAACGATTTTGCCCGCAAGAAATTAAATACAATTCATGAGCCACGTGTCGACCGCCTATTGGCTATACCAGATCAAATGCAATTCATTAATCTCTCTTCGCCGATCAATCAGTCTTCTCTCTTCTCTTCACATTCATTGTTCAAGTTCAGAAATCCCTAAATTGAAAACCTAAAATTCGAAATCCTCACTAAGGATTCCTCAGTGACTCGGTGTCTCGGACTTTCGGTCTCTTAATCTCTTTCTCTCAGCAAACAATCAACCACCGTCGACCTCCACAACAGCCCTCGCCAGTCGCCCCTGATCTTTTTTATTTTTCCATAATCGACGACCGATGTCGTCCATTTCAGCAGCCACCGTGAGAAACAGAGTCCACACAACAACAACGGCGTCTCTCCAGTCTTCACCAGGTAAGTCTTCACCACAACCACTGGTTCTTTTTCCCTGTTCGTGGGTGCTTCTTTTTCCAGTGCCAGGGGTGCTTTTTTTCCGTTTCTCTGTTTCTTACTCTGATGTAGTGATGTTAATATTAGTTTGATTGGATTCGTAAGCTCCAACTTTGACTGCAATATTGAGCTGCATCTGCTCAGCCTCGGTGGTAACTGCTCAGAACAGAGGTAAGCTTCATATCTTTACAGTTTCTTTACAATGAGGATTTCACAACAGAGGTAGCGTGTGTGTGAGTGTGACTCTGTTTTTTCTTGCACTGGATTTGGATGCTTAGTTGTGAATTGTGAATTTGTGATGAATGGATTTTATTGAATGCTGTTGATGCTGCTGTTTGGATTTCGAAAACAAAGTCTATGAGTCTGTGATTGTGAATGGTTTGAGAGAAAACTGGGTTCTGATTTTGAAAATGATTTGTTTATTTTTCAGAGCTTACGGGACAGAGAGGAAAACACTACAAAGTTTGTGAACAACAAATAAATTATTTGGAGAAGAAAAACTTAAGTCTTTTTTGATAGCTGGATGTTTAGTATCTAACATGTTTATGAATTCAGTATTAGTTTCTGAATGCAGTATTAGTTTTTTTTTTTTATAGCTGGATGTTTAATATTAAAATTAATTATAATCATAAAATGTTTGGATTGATTACAGGGTTGATTGAGTTGATCTTTGAATTGTTAAACTTATGGCATCTAGAAAAAATGCTTCTGGTAATAGGCTTGATGTGGGATGGCAGCATGGTATAGATGTTGATAAAAATTCTAGAAAAGTTTTGTGCAAGTATTGTCAAAAAATTATTAGTGGAGGTATATTTCGTTTCAAACAGCATTTGGCTTGCACTCGTAAGGATGTTGAGCCATGTCAACAAGTGCCAGAAAATGTTAAGCAGATGATTTTGGATGTTTTAGTGAAAAATCTAGAGGCAGCTGAAAAGAAAAGAAAGGCCCTTCAATATAGTGGAAACGATGACGATGATGATGAAATAAAAGAAATTAGCTCCAAGGACAAAGGAAAGAGAGTAGCTAGTGGGAGTGGAAGTACACAAACAACTCTAAATCAATTGCTAAAAAAGGATATTAGAGAAGAAGCATGTCAATAAATTGCTAGGTTTTTCTACACTAGTGCAATTCCATTTAATTATGTAAAAAACCCTGAGTTTATTAAGACACTTGAAATGGTTGCAAAGCATGGGCCAGATTTCAAGCCTCCATCCTACTATGATATTAGAGAGAAGTATTTGAAGCAAGAAGTGGATAAAACAATGAAATTGCTTGAGGAGTACAAGCTAGAATGGAAAAAAATAGGTTGTTCAATAATGTCTGATGGATGGACAGATAAAAAAAGACGTATTTGTAACTTTTTGGTTAATAGTCCTAAAGGGACAGTTTTTTTTGTCTGAGTCAGCAGTTTTTTTTATAATTTTTTTTAATTTTTATTTTTTTTCCATTTTTTTGTCTTCTTTTTTTCTTTTTCTTTTTTTTCTGTTTTTATTTTTTTTGGTTTTCTATTGCTTTTATGGGTTTTTTTTTGCTTTTTTCTGTGTATTTTTCTTTTAATAATTTTTTTTGTTTAATTTAGTTTGTTAATGTTAATTTTTTTATTTAGTTATCAAATTTCCATAACACGGATCCCGGGTTTGACGGGTTAACCTGATTTGACGAGTTAACCCGAATTTTTTTTTCTTTTTAATTAATTGTAACATATACTAAAACGGATCAATGTTTATTGTGGACTGCACAGTGAGTCCATAGTAAAACACGGATCGTTTTTGTTTTTTTTAAGTTGTCTTATTTTTTTAGCTGTTTTTTATGCATTTCGGGATTTTTTTTTTGCTTCTTTCTTTATTTTTTTTCTTCTAACAAAAGTTTTTTGTTTAATTTGGTTTATTAATGTTAAATTTTTTTATTTAGTTATCAGACTTTCATGACATATTTTCCGGATTTAACGGGTTAACCTGATTTGACAAGTTAACCGAGAAATATATATTTTTTGCTTTTTTTCTTTTTAATTAATTTTTTTCATTTAGTTTAGTTTGTTAATGTTAAATTTCTTTCTATTTAGTTATCAGACTTTCATGACACATATCTCGAGTTTCACGGGTTAACCTGGTTTCACGGGTGAACCCGGTTAATTCTGGGTTGACCCGTCAATTTTTTTTTGTTTTTATTTTCATAATTTTTTTTTATTAATTTAGTTTGTTAGTGTTAAATTTTTTTTATTTAGTTATCAGACTTTCATGACACAGATCCTAGGTTTAACGGGTTAATATGGTTTGATGAGTTAACCCGGATTTTTTTAATTTTTTAATTAATTTTTTTTCGTTTAGTTTAGTTTGTTAATGTTTACTTTTTTTTATTTAGTTACTAGACATTCATGACACGGATCCCGGGTTTAACGGGTTAACCTGGTTTGACGAGTTAACCTGGAATTTTTTTTTTGCTTTTTTTTTAATTATTTTTTATCGTTTAGTTTAGTTTGTTAATGTTAAATTTTTTTCTATTTAGTTTTTTTTCTTCTTAGAGGTTTTTTTTCTTTTATTTTTTTAATTAATTTAGTTTATTAATATTAAATTTTTTTCTACGTAGTTCTCGACTGATGCTTAGTTTTTCTTTTTGTTTTTTTTATTGTTTTTATGCATTTGACTGTGGACTGCACAGTGCAGTCCACAGTGAAAAGGCTCATCCTTTTTTTTTCTTTTTAATTAATTTTTTTTGTTTAATTTAAATTGTTAATGTTAATTTTTTTTCTATTTAGTTATCAAATTTTCATGACAAGTATTCCGGGTTTGACTGGTTAATCTGGTTTGACGAGTTAGCCCAGTTAATTCTGGATTAACCCATCAGTTTATTTTTTTTTCCTTTTTAATTATCAAACTTTCACATTACGAATTCAATGTATGACGGGTTAACCTGGTTTGAAGAGTTAGCCCAGTTAATTCATATTTTTTTCTTTTTCTTCATTAGTTTTTATTTTCCTTAGTTTTTATTTTCCTGTTGGTTTTTTTTCTTTGTTTTTTTCTTGTTAACTAATCTATTTAATTATCACACATTTATGACACGACCTTGCAGCTAGACCCACATCCAATGCTATAGGGTCTGGTATTGCAGTCAAACCCACTTAAATTTAGATCATGCAAGTTTAATGTTATTATTAATATTATAAATATTACTCTTGGATTAGGCATTGCAACTAAACCTAAGACTCTTGGGTATAACTTTACAAAAAAACCCAATACTTTTAGATCTTAGTTTTTTATAAAATACAAAAAATAATTGACCCGCGGCATCGCACGGGGCATGTATCTAGTATTAACTAATTTCCGTGTGGTTGTGCTTCTATGGCTCATTTCCCAGCCAATTTCCAACCTAAAAAGGAAAGAAATTACATATACATGTATAGAACAGGGAGAGAGAGGCGCACCAACTCGGGTATATACAAGTAGCTGATCTCCCTTACCTATGATAGGTAAAAGTGGGGAAAAACCTACAGGCAACTGGTTTTGTGCCTCTATAACTATAAAAAATGAGAAATTGAGCTCATACTTCCAGTCCGATCATATTTTAGCTGGCTTCTGTGGACAAAATTTCAAGCTCTGCCCACCACAGAGGAGAAAGTTTTGGGATTGCTGCATCTGGTGTTAATGTAGTTATCTCTCTTAACCTTCCAGTAACTTCTCTCATTGTTGGTCTTTGTTTTGGATCCGGGTGCACACAAGATTTTATTACTTCACCAATTCTCTCCAGCTTTTCCTCTTCGAACGAGTCCAGAGTTGGATCCACCTTTTCCCTGAGGGGTTGGTACCCTCTCAAATAGTCTGATGCCCAGTCTTCAAGTGAGACATTGTCCACCGAGTATGGTAGCCTACCAGTAACCATTTCAAATAACAAGACACCAAAATTGTAAACATTACTTTCTGGGAGTGCCAAAGGCACATCTGGGAGCTTCTTGCCAGATAGTTCCATCTCATTTGCAATTATGTCATTTGAGAAGGTGAAGTCTGAGATTTTGGATGCATAGTCCTCAGTTAGAGAGATCACCGAAGAGGTCAGGTTGCTGTGAGCTATTGGTGGATTCAGCTGGTGCATATGCTCAAGGCAGTAAGCCATGCCCATTGCGATTCTCAGCCGCATCCCCCAGTCCAAGTGTTCAGATTCTTTAACTGCAGGATGAAACTTAATAATAAGATTTACAATCTACAACAAAACCAAACACAAAGCAAATGGAGAGAGAAAATTTTCTTTTTCTAGGGGCAAGAACTAAAGATGGATTATGATTTTCAAATGCCTGACCCGCTGGCCAACTCAAGATCCTAAGTGCATAAAACTTCCAAAACCTCGGTGCAGCAAAGTAAATCTCTTATTCACAAAGTGATGAAACCCACACAAGGGAAAAAGAAACCCCTAAAGTTGCACTCCGTTTAATCAACATTCATTTTCTTTACACTCTCTATCTTCTCAAGATTGGAGGTTAATGGATCATTTGCATATGACAGACTCGATTAAGGATACAAGGTAGATATCAGAAAAAAAAAAAAAGAAATCAATAGTTTTAATATGAATATTAATGAGGCAATACTTGCAAACATCATTTGTTTTAAAAATATACTTCATAAAGTTTTTGCATTAACTCTACAAGTTGATTAGGCTCCATTTAGCATTGCGGTTTAGGTGCTTATTAAAGTGATTTTACAAAGTGCTTTTTGTCTGAAAAGGCACCAAAATTATTGTTTTTTTATAATTTTGATATGAGAAAGTCAAAATCATAGCACTTAAAAAATTAATTTTATGCATTTTCAGATGAAACACACTTTGAAAAAACACTTTCAACTGCCTTACCAAACACACACTTAGAATGATGATCTTTATGTTTTTATTTAATGAATCTCAACAACAAAGATCTTATTTTGGTATGTGTTCTGCAACAAGGATGCTAATAACAAATGATTCTCACTCACTGTGTAAATGCTCGAAGAGTGTCCCATTCGGCGCATATTCAAATACCATCATTCTTGTGAAAGGCTCCTCCTCCTCACAGTACCCAATAAGGTTAACAAAATTCTTGTGGTTCACTTTTGATAATGTCTCGATCTGAAGCATAAAACGAGAAAACAATTAGGAAATGCCAGATCACACCATAAGCATGTATTGTTCAATGGGAGTTAAACGTAGATTACCTTCTGTCTAAACTGAACTTCTAGATTCTTTGACCAATCCTTGGCAGATGTTATTGCAACAGATGCCACAGCTAGCACAGCTATTTCAACTCCACTAGATAACGTCCCTTTGTATAGTGTGCCAATTGGTGAAGAACCGATTACATTACTAAAATCTTCACAGCCCGCTTCAAGCTCAGATCTCTTAAGCTTTGGCACACCTGAAATGCAAATCTAAATCATGTTAGTGCAAAGACAAGGTTAAAACATGAACATGGAAATATAAAACACTGAAGGGGATGAGGAAAGGAAACAGAGGAACAAAAGGATGTGCACCCACTGTCTCTAGTTGCACATGTAGGTGGTCAAGAGTTGAACATTTATGACATCAAATACAGAAATATGATGGTAATGATCACAAAAGCATGCAAGATTAACACCAAATTAACTCAACTAAGTCAAAATCAATATCATTACTTCTTATTATCCGGTTCACGTTTTCAGATAATATATTACCGAATAGATGAAGGAACAAAAATACTTTTTTCCAATTTGGAAATGGAGTCCCAATAAATACTTCTTGATTATTTTACCAAGAAGAAAGACTTACCAGTTACAAATGCTTTCTGAAGCTGTCCACTCAATCCTGTGGCCCAAGGTTTGACAGAAGCCTTGTTGGTTTTGCAGATATATATACTGAGGATTGAAATGAGAATAACTAGGGTGCCCCCTATAGCTCCAGCTATGATTGCACCATGATGTTTTTTAGATTGGGAAAATTCAGATGATATTCTGGGAGCACTTGAGTCAGAAGCTGGAGCTGAAATGGAAGGTGGTGCAGATGGATCACTTGTAGATGGTGTAGTTGACTCTTTTGGAGATGCTGAGGGGGGTGTCCTAGAAGGATGATGAGAACGACTAGGAGAAGTCACATTCTTGTTTTTTTCTTTTTTTTGCAGCTGTCGTCTGTGATATGCATTTTCTATACGCACAAGATTCCTATCGAAAAATGAAAAAGAAAGGCATTATATTATAAAAGCATGGAGCACTTAAAACATTATGTACAAAGAAGATCAAGAAACACAAGATCAACTCAAGAAAAATTCTAAAGGTATGACAATTCAGAGGTCCCTTCAATGTCAAAGACATTAGGGAAATGTCACCCCATGGTCTAAAGAGCCCATACAATAACCTCGTAAGGACCCATCTCCTGGAGTTTGCCCCAGACATCCAGAGTGATATCACCCACAAGAGAGTATCATCAAGTTGATCATAGTGACATACCATGTAATGGATCTTTTGTTGCGGGATGAACCTTTAGCTGCATTAGATAACTCGTTCTCGTCTACTTGAAATTCAGAAAGCGTCTCCAGATGTTGAATTTCAGATGATAAGCTTCTGAGTTGCTCATTGTTGTCCAGTAGACTGGATATAATTACAAAATAATTTAATATATTGACAGAAGCAGAAGATAACTTCGTTAACCATAAAAATTGTCTGACACTCACAGGATTGCCAGGGAGGGGTTACTGCCAAGATCAGGTGGAAGGGGCCCACTGAAGTTATTGTACCCAAAATCTAGCACTTCCAACGCCTTCAGCTCTACAACCCCTTCGGGGATGATCCCAGAAAATGAGTTGTTGCGTAAAATACTGCAATTAAACATTAAGAGACAATGCTAGAGATTAAAATTTAGAGCATAAAACAGAAGGAAGGGCTCAAAATATCAGTCACCTAATGAATACTCACATAGACTTTATGTGGACAAGGTTTGTGATTTCAGGTGCCAGTGTTCCTTCAAGACAAAGATCTTTCAAGTTCCTGCGAGTTGTATGACAAACACACCTTTAGAACAAGAACTTAAAAACAATCCTACCGAGAGAAAGACCGCATGCAATCAATACCAACTGCCCAAGAGAACATTTGTATGTAAATACAACAGCAAAAAGTCATCTTTACAGCAAATCAAACAAAATATTTAGAAGTATCGCAAGGAATTTAAAGAGAATTACCTTGTTCTAACATGTTTTTCCAAAAGAATTACAAAGAACCACTACTTCATCATTGACTTACTTGATTAATTACATAACTAATAATAACAAAGTTGACCAAATCACAAATTTTAACATCCAAAATTTTAAAGTAACCTTGAATTCTCAAAACAAAAATACTATGAAGTTAGTAAATTAGTAAGCCTTAAGTTTACAGCTTCTTTCAAACTCCTTCATTTCCCTAAATTTCCCAGAAACCAAACAGAACATAACAGAAAATTCAAAATCTCTTAAAAACAAGATGAGGGAAGAAGAAGAAAAACTTACAAAACTACAACTTTGCCATCATAAGAGCACTCAACACCGAACCAGGAACAGGGATTAATCACTCCAAAATCCATTTTCCAGCTCTTCAACGCACCGTATGGATCACTCACAATTCCCTCTCTCAACTTCAACAACGCCATACCTGCATCATCATTATCTGCTCTTTTTATCACTTGTTCCACTACTTACTTTCTCGAGAACTTAACCCAGAAACGAACAACACAAGCATAGACACACTTACTTACCTTCATCATTAAGCGAAAAGCAGAGAATCAAGTTTTGATATACCAAAAACAAGATTAGAACTCCAAACCGACTGATTTTCCAGTTATTGATCTCCATGAGAACAACAGTGCCCAAACACCAGCTGTATTGAATTGTAAACAAGTAGAGAAACAAGGAAAGGAAGAAGAAGATAACATTCAAAAATTATGTTCTCTCTCGCGTGCGTGCTTGGATTTTTTAGACATGTTTCGACCCCTTAGAGACGCTTTTGATTTTTGAAAACGCGTCTTCTCTTTTTCTTCTAAATTTCTGGTACTGGACTTCTTTTTTACTGCTGTAAAATACATTATTTATTTAATTCCTGAAAAATAATTTGTTTTCATGAGTGGTGTTATTATAAAAAAATAAGTTGAAAAATAATTTTTTAGTATTTAATTAAAAAATAAGATAGAAAAAAACTTATTAATTTTTATTAAAAATATTTCAAATTTTTATTAAATTTCTCACGTCTATTATAAAGTAATTTTTATCTAAAATAAACTGATGATATTTTTCTAAGAATAAATCAAATTTGTTTTAATTAAAAAATATTTTTTATTGATGAACTTTTGTATCGATAAAACACGTTCTGAAAAATAATATCCAGTACTTTCCATGAAATAATCAGGCATTACTGTTAATTTTTGAGTCCTTCCAGTCAGGTGCCGTCAATGTTATAGACTTTTTGATCGGTAAGAAGAAGAAGTAAATAAAGGTGACCGGGAAACTCGGTCACTTTCCTAATTAATTGCTGTCCAAGTGATCATGCGGCCGACCGCTTGGACATTAATTGGAATATTTTAGAAGAATAGTAAAATGATATTGATGGATAGTGATTAGTAGGTTGGTCGCCGCACTGTGCCGTGGATTATTATTATTTTTAGCATGAAAAATATATATGTAAAAATGGAGATTCAAGAATATTGAATCTATAAAGATAAATATAAGAGGTTTAGATCTTACTGCAATCGTTGATTTAAGAGTAATATTTATAATATTAATAATAATATTTTTAATATAAATAATAATATTTTTAATATTAATAATGATATTAAATTTGTTTAACCCAACTTTAAGTGGATTTGATTACAGCACCAGACGCAAAAGCCTTGAATGTAGATCTGGTTGCAAGGCCGTATCATGAAAATATAATAACCAAATACAAAAAAAAATTAAACAAAAAAAAATTAATTAAAAAAAACAAAACAAAGCACTATTATAATAAATAGTGCTCTAGAAGGAGGGTACAATAAAATCCTCTCATGAAATGAGGATAATTTAATAAAAAGTAAACAAAATAAATCATTAAGTTTAATTTACAATCAAGTCGATATTAAAAGATGTAATTAAAAGAAAAAAACTAATTAAAAAAAATCTGAGTCAACCAAATTAACTCATCAAACCAGATTAACTCGTTAAACCTAAAATTCATATAATGAGAGTATTATAACTAAATAAAAAAAATTAAAATTAAAAAATTAAATTAAACAAAAAAAATAATTGAAAAAAAATATAACGAAAAAGCATATTAATTGAAAAAACTAAAACTAAAACTAAAAAGCATTCGTCATTAACTGTAAATTTATACAGTAAAAAGCTGAACTCGCCCTGTAATTGGATTCGGTGGGAGCTGTGGTTGTTTCCTTGATGTCTCTATTAAAGTCGAGGCTGATGTTATCTCGGGGTCGAGGCAAACTTAATGATACTATTATAGCAGCGTTTTCTTGTTTCATAGTCACAATCTCATTTTCAACGTTTTCCATGTAGTTATGGGTAATGATCAGTGTTTTTTTTTTTATTATTTTTGTTGGATAAATTCGATGAATATTGAAAAGATCTTCTATTTCCATAATTATGCATTTATTTTACTCTATGTAGGGTTTGGAATTATAATAGTAGTTATTTTTTAAAAAAATTAATTTTAAAATATTTTTTAATAATAACACATTAAAATGATCCAAAAAATTTAAAATAAATTCAACAATAGCAAAATAAATTCAAAAATTTATAAAAACATTTTTTGAATACAAAAACAAATACAAACTTGAATGCTTGCCTGTGGATGGACCTACAGTAGCGACTCGCGGGTTTTAAAAAAATATTAATTTTAGTTTTTAAATATAATTTTTTTTATAATAATTATGCATCTAGGTTTATTAAAAATAAAATATTTATTCTTTAGCCCTGCAGCTTTGCTTACCCTTAATCGAAAGGTATATCCTAACCAATAAAGAATAAAATAAGCAGGTGTGAGACTGCATAGTGAATGGGCGTGCCTCTTTATAAGCACCAACAAAAGAAAAATTAAGAAAATAAATAAAAATTGCTTTTATGAGCAGCCCAGTCAGCTGCCACGTATTTTCCTAAAGTTTGGCACCTGCAATTAAATCGCTTTCAGATGACTCCTTCCGTCTTCCACCAGAAACATTACTTGTGAAAATAGAATATCCCGGCCCGCCCTCTACAGCGTCGGCAAGGATTAACCAAATATTAATAATAATACAAGCAATCATGATATAATTAAATAAATATATGATTGATTTGCTCCATAATTTCAAGAAATACGGTCTCACCACGGCTCTCACATGGCATTATTGCTGCCTTCTGTAGGGTCTTAATCAAGAATTTAGAGTATTTTTTTCCAATTTGCAGTAATCCTGATTACAGTCGTTAATACCTGCAGTCGAATTATCCTCCCTTGTAGAAGCCTGATTGGACTTCTGCACTTTCCTAGTGTGAAAAAGTAGTTCTTACTACGTGTTCATCAATATTAAAAAGGAAATTGCTAGCTGTTTTGAAAAGTATGTTGCTTATGTTAGCAAAGTCGAAACCTGGGAAGTGAGTTAACCAGCAAATTGACTACCGGACAAAGCATGGCAGACCTCGTATTTTTTATATATTTATTATAATTACAAATGTAAATTGCAAACTTTAATCGGTTCACCGGACCTTCGAACCATATAATCTTTCAAATAATAATGATTATACTGGGCAGCAGTGTTTGGAAATCCAGTTAAAATAATAATATTTTTAGATTATTTTGTTGGGTTAAGATTAAAAATTAAAAAATATTATTTTAATATATTTTTAAATAAAAAAAACTTCAAACCAGAAAATTATATACTCACCTTATCCTTATCCTGTGCTTGGGTGGCCAAGAATTTATAAAGTAGAAGACTGAGTCTTAGCGCGTGTAATGCGAATTCAAGATTTGTACTTTAAAAACATGATAAAAATAACGAGCCAGCGTGTGGGTTTTAATTACCACTCAAATTATATAGGCTGGAAAATCTTATTTCGCCTGTGTTCTTCATTTTGTTTTCTAATTGCTGGCAGCTTGCTCCTTAAAATGATTTATCAGAGATAAAATCATCTTTTTACTTGAAACATCGAGCATGCATATGGTTCCTGTTCCGGTTCAGTACTGTTCGGTGTTAATCAGGAGTACACCGGTGCTATACATCCACCTCCGATCTTCCATGCTTGTGTTGGAAAAACATGATTAAATTTTAAACCGTTTGGTTTTAATTAGATTGGAAGGGAAGCACTGACCAGACAACGAAAGGGAAATGATGCTTGTATACGGAGAAAGAACGCAATGTGGTCCCTTTCTTTAACCAAAGCGCCCGTCAAAGCCAATAATTCCAACCAGCTTTATCCAAATTTTGAACGGAAAAAACACGGGGGTCGTCTATGGGTATTTAGCAGTCCCCGGTCATGACCGTGTCAATGAATCGCATGAATAACGTTTTTGGAAGTTTTAGGGTGGTTGTTTTTTAAAAGTGTATTTTATTTAAAAATATATTAAAATAAATTTTTTTATTTTTAAAAATTCATTTTTAATATCAGTTTATCAAAATCATTTAAGAACACCAATAAAATATTAATTTAAATTTTTTAAAAATATTTTTTTAAAAAAAATAAATAAACAATACCATAGTTACACTTACGAGGTGTGGGGTGAAGTCACCGGAGGACTTGTAATTGAAGTTATTATTTTGAATTTAAAGATTAAGAGAAATTAATAAATTCATTTCGTATAGGATTCTAATTCCGGTATAACGATTTGTCAAAACTAGATTAGAGAACGTTTTAATCTTCTAAAAAAAATATACATAAATTACTTAAAAAGACTGAAGTATAATCTGTATTGAATGATGAATTGACCGCAGATCACTTATAATCCAAGATATAAAGACACCCTCAATCTGACACGAGGAATAATTAGGAAAAATCAAAATCACATAGAATCTGTAATCAACCTAAATGTTGTGCAGTCGAAGAAATTAAATACGCAAAATAGTTATCGGAATATAAGACCTAATTAAAATCTTTAAGTTGAATTTAATCTTGAAAATTGGCTCGTCGGATAAACAATTAAAGCCGTATGAAGTTAAGTTGCGTGGTTGTTCTCATTTGAAGTCGAGTCAATACAGATTAAACCAATAAATTAATTTAAATAAAGTAATGGGAAGTGATCTTTAAATTCAGATTTATTTGATAATGTAATAAGTACAAGCATTTATGGATGCCAGCGTTCTAATATCTGTAAAGACATGCATGTATCAGAGAAGTACAGTTTGAGCTGTCTTGCCTTTGTTGCAAGGCATAAGAAATATTGCAGGCTTGATAATTACAGTAAATAGTGTAGTTTACTTGGTAGGTAAAGCCATGGGGCATTCCTCCGACTCCGAGACTTTAAATTTATAGATGATCAGTAAATTTATAGGTGAAGCTGTGACATTGAATAATCTACCAGCCTCACCCGCAATCTGTTGGCATTGGACTTTATACCAAACCATTACGTTCGAGGTTTGAGACTGAGGAAGAGAGAAGATTAAAAAGAAATTGAATAATCTATTAAACGATTGCCAGTCATGGCAGATATATGTCACAGTCATTCACTTAGAAGTTAGAACCAGTCATGCCCTTGCTCCCGAGGCATGAGAATTAAGTAAGGTTTGCAGATATGTTGGTTGCAGTTTGAGTGTCAAACTGGTTTTATTAGATGAATATTCATCTTGATTTCTTCTTCTTCTTCTTCTTCTTCTTCTGATCTTTATCCTTACAGGAGACAATCAGACAAATGTAACTTGGACAAAGGTTAGCTTAGGTAGTGACTTTGATCTTACCATGTTTTTCCGTTCCTTATTCAGGAACAGTATGCTAGTAACCATAGTAGAGATTATCTAATCAGCAACGTATAGGAAGTGAGTTGACTGGTTTTCTTTTCGTCCAGAACACATAAACCGAAAAGCCAACAGATTCCTTCACGGTTGGTGTTAGGAAAAGACCTACCTAGAAACGGACAAATTAAGAAATCAAAAGATACGAATTATATATTAACTTAAATATTCTTTTTTTGTTAATGTCTTCCTTGTTGAACTAGTCAGAAGTTAGAACCCCTGGTTGAAATTAAGTTTCCTCTCAATATTCATGTCTTAATTTTCCACTGCGCGCAATGTCATTTTTATGAACCAGACATCACAGTGTTGCATAAATGGTTGAGAATCAGTGGAAGAATTGCAAGTCGAAAAGGACTTTTGTTTGGAGGTGCTTCGTGTTGCTGGTTTGAGGTCAGTAGCCACACAAAGCTTTATCTCTTGAGGTCAATGATTTGTGTGGTGCTTTCATTGTACAGTATCTAACACGACACCAGATATTTCTCGGAAAACCATTCTTTCTTTCTTTTTTTATCGCTCACAAAATCATTCTATAACGTTATCAACCGAATACGAGCATGGAGTGGATGGCGTCTTATTGACCTAAGTAATTAATAGTAGTATTTACTTTGT
>Ga0325411_1000870_pt1 | contig 32514 bp, 20 predicted proteins | sample PopdelMetagenome_13_FD_206181 | JGI IMG/M metagenome (GOLD analysis project Ga0325411, IMG submission 206181) | Populus deltoides microbial communities from Bellville, Georgia, United States - Xylem-PdIQD-R4 | ecosystem: Host-associated > Plants > Phyllosphere > Stem > Wood/Secondary xylem...
TAAAAATAGGTCAAAATAGTTTTTTACATCTTTTAAAAGACGGTTGCCTAACTTTCCAGCCACCACAATTTATTATAACAATCAACATGTGATATCTCTCTCTCTCTCTCTCTCTCTCTCTCTCTCTATATATATATATATATATATATATATATATATATAGATGACCTAAGAATGTTCGGTAGACCAAGTCTACACTCCCGTGCTTTTTATTTTTTTTCATGTGATTTTTTTCCACTTTTATTTATTTCTCTTGCTCTCTCTTTTTTATTCTTCAATATTTTATTTGTTTTGAATTGGGCTACGTATTTTTTTTCGGTTTGATATTTGTGGTTTATCGTGGTTTCAAATAAACACCTCAATATTTATTCGGTGCTCAATTCTCTAAAAATCTATTTTTTTATTGTATAATTAAATTAGTTTTAATAATAACTGTGTTATTATACCAAGTTGAGTCAATCAGCTAGCTCACTATTATATAATTAAATAAATAAAAAAATAGTCTAAAACAAATTTAAACGTGTTGTAGTTCATGACTTAGGTCGCGATTTTGATAGATTAGACCATGAAACCCACATTGATCCAATCTGTTATCTTGGAATTTTGATTTTTTTAATTCAAAAAAACTTTTAATGAATTAAGCCATAAAACCTAGATAGATATTTTTTTAATTCAAAAAAATTTTTTAGCATGGCTTATCACCTAATAACATAATTTTCTCAATTGTCATACTTAGAAAAAGGGATACAATTAAAGTAATAATTAGTTACACTTAATTACCAACTTGTCCATGCACTAAATAAATAAATAAATAAAAGGCATGTAAAAAAACACAATTTGGATTAAAATAGCATAATATAGAACCCATTAAGTATTACTCTAAAATGCGTGGGTTTTTCACTGTGCAAGGTTTCACTGTTCATCCTCTCACACATTATTATGGATAAGCTGTGCAAAATTTTGTCTTTTTTTCAATTTGGTCCTCAAATTTTTATTTCTTACGATTTAGTTCTTATTGAAGACCAATTGATTTTGATTTCTTATGAAAAGATGGGATTGAATAAAAAGAGACCGAAATGAAAAAAATGTCAAATATAGATAGCATGCTATAAGTTTTGCAAAAGATGCACTTTGATCCTTGAACTTTAAAAATCACGCAAATTATACAAATTCAATACTTTAATATTTTCCAATTCAATTTTGGTACAAAAATTTATTTTTGTTATTTTTTAGTCTTTGGTTGAGAGAGGAGAGAGAGATGTCGCTGGATTCTGATAGTTGAGAAAGAAAAGTGTTACTGACACCAATTTAGGCCACTAAAACAAATTATATTTATGTCAAATGGTTTCATTTGATGAGGGGTCATGTTAGGTGTTTTTATATCGTTAAAGTATATGAAAATTTGATTTTTGAATTCGGGTTTATTTCAGTTTTTTGGTGGTTTTTTGGGTTTTTTAGGCCATTGATAGGTTTATCACGATTCTTACAGTGTTTTATAGGTGTTTCGGGTCAAAAATATATTAAAAATGAATTTTTGGGTAAAAAAATTAAAACCTCGATTTTCCAATCACCACAATGGTCGGAATCTAAGCAAATAAAACGACGCATCATCTAATTTGTTTTCAAAAGAATTTGGGGCCAACGACATGTTGTCCGTCTCAGTTAAAAACAAAAAAAAAAAAAATAAGGGCCCAAACATGTGAGTCCTTACAAAATAAGCCAGTTGGCCTGGCCTTTGCTCTTTTTTTCTATTTTTTTAATTAATAGTTTTTTTTATCTCTAAATTTTTATAATTTATAATTAAATTAGTACCTCTTCTCTGTTTCATTTTGTTCGGAGAGCTTATTTTAAATAACAATTATTTTTTTAGTTATGTATTTAAATTTGGAGAGTTTTTCTGATTTATCTATAATTTTTTTTATCTTTTGTAAGGATAAACTTTATTTTTAAAAATAAAAAATATATATTTTCAGATGATATTTCTAATATGTGCAGCCTTATATGATTTTTTTCCCTTTTTAATTTATTTGATCAATTTTATTTGTCTCTATTTCTATTATCATTTGCTCAAGTAAAAAAATTATTTTAATAAACAAAATTAGTAAACACAACCAGGTAAATTTCTCTGACTCTTGATTTTTCAAGTTTTATTTTTATGTATCGTTAATAACTTTTTATATATTTATTCTCACACTTAGCTCTCAATTTATTTGATTACATGTGTGTATAAAAAAATTTATTTGAACTTTATCTTTTAAAACTACAAAAATACATTGAAAAAACATGCATATATAATTTTTTATATAAAATAAAAATTATTTAACCTGAGGAAAGCGCAAGTCACAGAACTAGTTATATTTATATCTCATCTTTATTAACCTTGTCTATTTATAAATTGATAATTTAATACATGAAGCATTGTTCAGTATGAAAATTAACTTTTATTTTCAATCATAATTTAAAAGATTATTTTTTCACAAATAACTTGTGATAGAAATTATTGAAATTCAAAATTTATATAAAAAACTACTCAAAGTAATTTCTTCAAGAAAGAAGATGACATGAACTAGAATCGTTAAATTAAAAGTAAAAAATTTGAACTTTAAGTTTTAACCAAAAGTATAGTACAGTTTTGATTAAAAGTTAGAAGTCAGAACTATATTATTTAAGTAGAGAATTATCTCTAATAAACCATTTTTTTCTTTAATAATAAAAAACAACTTAAATGAATTCACAAAAAATTAAACCACAATTGGTCAAAGTTACCGGATAATTTATAGGGCACGCGAGTTTGCTACGTATAACATTTGACATCATATTTAGTTCAATACTTCAACTTTCAAATAGTTAATCTTAGTCCCTTAATTTTACTTCCAAGTGATTGGATCACGTGCACCGACAGGAAGACAGCACTTGACTGCCATATAATAAACAAAAATTATATATATAAAGGAAGGAGACCCTTGATCGAATATCAAGAAGTGGAAATCTTATATGAAGCAATGGTGAATAAATCTGAAAGATTATAGAAACAAACAACATGGACTAAAATTAAGCTTGACTATCTCCTTCTTCACTATCTCCTTCTCTGCAGTCTCAATAGCTGAAAAAATCTGCTGGCTGAATGGTTGATGAACTCCAGGTAAAGCCAGATATGTGACAAATGTAATTGACAATGAAGACCATGTACCACCACATATACACAAGCTCCCAATGCTCACATAAACAAAAATAATGTAGAAGAATATGGTAGGTTTTAATCATCTACTCCTAGCTAATCTTCTCAACCATTTACAGCCATCTCCATTATCACATCATTCCAGTAGTCAATAGGCCCAGGTAAACACCAATGTAAACAATCATTCTGAACTTTCGCATTTTTGTCCTGCGCAAATGGATGAAACTGCCTGTATGGACCCGGATGGCCATCAGGTCTTGATAACAAAAGATTTGTGAAATCGAGGAGTTTAAGATTTACCCCATTTTCAGCAGCTTTCACAGATGCCTTCTCAAACTCAGCTAATTCAACAGCACGCAGAATCTTGTTCAAGTCCTTCAATTCAATCTCACCTTCTTTAGCTGGTGTTGTTTTCGTACAATTCCCTCCATTGTGCCATTCTCCATTCTCAAAATGATCCGGTGTGGATGTCCTGAAAAAGATCAATCCCTTGTGTTTGGATGTTGCAATGAAGTTCATTGCATATCTCAGGGCTTTCTCATAAGCAAAGACAAATCCCTTCTCTGTCAGGTTCTTTCCAGGACATATATGACAGCCCACCTCTGTGTCATTCTCATGGTAGATAGCAGCTTTGAGGAACCATTTTCCAGTAGAGATTATCATGTAGTCAAAGCTCTGGTAGAGATTTGTCCAGTTCGTATCAAGTTTGTCAAGCTGCAACTGAACTTCAGATGATGAAACACCATTATTATCTTCAAAGATGGCAGCTTTTACAAGGAAAGGAGACCAGATGTTTGACATGGTAAAGTTGTGGGAAGGAAAGTGCCATCTTTTGGATTTGTACTCCTCATCGTGGTAAACTTCAACTGCTTGTTCAACCTGCAGGACCATATAGTTCAATCTAATAAGCTTTATAATTCCCTTTGCCTCTCTTTGATGACTACAATCACCAAAAGAATTGGTACACTTATGGTTCCCTCATTCAACAAAAGTTCACATAGCATAGCATGCTCTTATTACTTTAGCAAAAGGAACATTTTAGGTGACAGTAATAGTGACAAAGTAAAGCATCCTGCCTCTCAAGAGTGCAGTACAGCGGTGGAGGTGCTGAGTATTGGTAGATTTCATAGTAAAAATGGTTGTCGAGCGTAAATGTGTTGTGATGACTGAAAAAGGCAAGAAACAATTCAGGGAAATTTATATTTTGAGCACCACCATATTGTGACAGAAACTTTTGAAGTGTTCGGATAGACAAGAGTTCTAATGACTAGAGGAAACTCCAAGCATCTTCCAAGAAGACTGCACACTCCTAGTACATTTTGGACATGTCTAACTAGGAAATCAATTCTGATTAACATTCACCTTGGAAAAGTGATGAAATGTTTCTCCATTGACCAGCCAACATTTTAAGGCCCATGTGTATGTGTGCGTCAAATTCTTGGGATAACTTTCAAGTGGTATATCATGCAATTTGCAGAAGCATTATAATTTATAACTACACGGTATAAAAAAACTAACATGAAGCAGAGTAAATTATGCGTGCACTAGTTAGTAAAACAACCTCATGAGCTAACAAAAAAAGCGCTGGGTTCATTATGATTTGGCTGGTGAAGCACTATAATAATCTAGTTAAATTCACTGAACAAGCCAGAATCCAGTGACAGAGCATGATAACATAATGAATACACACATATACAAACCACCGAGAGTCAAAGAGAGTATGGGACATGCAGAAACACTCATGATAAATGCCTATCTATTTAATAATTTCAATAGCATTCATAAAAGAATGAAGGTGAAGAATCAATGGTACTCAATTACAGAGCAAAAAAAAGATAATGTCAGGCAATGAAAAAGCTACCAAATACCCAAATACAAGATATAACAGCAGCCCAGAGAGGAGATCAATTGTTGACACCAAGATCAATGATATAAGAGATTTTTAGGAAAGGCCACATACTAATGAGAAATTAATGAGAACAAATTACTTGGGAAAAACAAGGATTTGAATGTCCCTAAAAAACTGTCCAAACTGAAACAGAATTCAGCAAAACCATAGCATAAAGATTTCATTAGGATTTAAAACACTGAAACTAAAACAGTTTATTTGTGTCAATTCTGTTTTGGTTAACTACATGTTTATTCTACTCTATATAAATATTCTAGTAAATCAGAAAGGCGCAGCAAGGAAAAATGTGAAATGTGGTTCAACTGTCCAAAGCCAAGGTTCAAACTTCAAAGTGCTTAACCAACCCCAAAACTTACTGTTGAGAGAATGCATAGCAACGACTGCACATGGTTGCGGGATATTGAATCACCAATCAATGCCCATCTTTTATTCCTCATCACCTCAAGAAACCTTTGAGCATCAAATGGAGGTAACTCACAGTCTCGCGGATTCCACCTCCAGAATAGATAGCCTGAATCTGGTCGTCCATTCCTCATACAATTCTGATGACCTTCAATCAAGGAGCAAGTGGCATTTGTGTACATTGGTCCGGATGAATTGGGAATCCAATCCCCAGTGAAAAGATCACACTTTCCATCATTAAGTTCTGTAAAACCAAAGCTCAGTCTCAATAAAATCTGTGGTGAGAGATTTTATGGAAAGTAAAGGGGCATTAATCTTCAAAATAGATACTAATAGATTCATTTGTCAAACACCCAGCTAGAACAACACCAATGAGCACTCAATTGAACAAAAAAGAGCAATTAACCATGCAATACTAGACGAAAGCACCCATAATTATTTCCAATAATTTGTATAGTAACAACCGAACCCTGACAAAACCCACCAAAAGTTTCAATCTTGCTAATCACAAAAACTTTTTTCTGTGCTTGGATCTCATAGTACACTCAATGATGAATAACTTTCTCAAAAGCATAGTCTCTTTACTCCCAGCTTATCTAATTTTCATGTACATTGCGTGAAAAAAACGGCAAAAGATAAGATATACGAGAACAAAACAACCCAAATTTGTTACCTTCTTGAGGTGTCTCGTCTTCGTGTTCTTGTACACCGGAAGATAGAGAAGTCTCTGAAGTATTCACGGAAGCAGGTGGCTTTGGAATATCAACAGCAACAGGCGGTGGTGGTTTTGGAATCTCAACAGAAGGAACAGGTTCCTTTGACAATTCAGTGCCATCAACAAACGGGGTTTCTATATTTGGTTCAAAACTTGAAGATTGATAGAAAAAGAATCTAAAAGCAAAACCCAACAAGAGAACTGCAATTGCTAGCTTAAATATCCAATTGCTGTACTTATTAAGAGACTTTAGCCTCCAAATTAACTTCATTTGCTTGCTTTTGCTACTCTGCTTTGATCTTTGTTGCTTCTTCTAAAGCTCCCTTGATATGATCAAGATCTCGAGCTTTAGTAATGGAAGTGTCAGGCAGTAATACAAGTATTCAAGAAGAAGAAGACGGTGAAGTGGATAAACTAAAAGTAAGTGACAGACATTGAAGACTGTTTTTTATAACGTAAGCAAAGTTAATTGAGGGAAAAGACAAGATTGGTACAAACTACAAAGAAGGTTAAAACCAGAAGAGGGGGTTGTCAGCTGGCAGTTGTTTATTATTTTCCTTATAATTTCACTTATTTTCTTCTTCTTTTTCCTCAATAATTTTATTATGGACACTTGGACAGTCATAATACTTTACTTATTGTTCTTTTACTTATAAAAAAAAATACTGAATTCAGTTATCAAAAAATAAATAAATTTGATTAAAGTGATGGGTACTTCAAGTTACAAAAGAAAATCAATTTAAGCACACAAAATCTGCGTTTTTTTTTTCTAAAAAAGATATTAAGCAAATAATTTGTATACAAAATAGTGTTTTCAAAACAAAAAAATAGAATTTTTTTTTTCTCATACTAATATTCGTATTTATTATGATAATGAATGAGCAAAGTATTACTTCTTGTGTTTCTTTTTTCATTTTCTTTTTTTCTTTTAGTTCTTTTTTCTAATTTCATTCTCATACTCTTTTTAACAGTCATTTAAGTTATTTTTTAACTGGTTAACTTAATTGAATCATTTTAAAACAACTTACACAATATTTAATTTTAAACTCGACCTAAACAACTAGTTAAATCCAGAGGTTTTTTATATCAATTTTATTTTTTTTCTCGGTTTTATCCTCGAATTTTTTTTATCAATTGATCAAGTTATTCATGAATCAACCAAGCTGACTGAATCATATCATGACAACTCCTATATAATTTAATTTTAAACCCAAGGTAGGTAAGAAGTTGGGTAAAAAAATATTTTTTTTTATCAATTTTATCTTTTTTTCTCAATTATATCCTTACATTTTTTTTTAACCAGTTGGGTTTAATAATAATGTCAAATAGTTCTTGATTCAAACGGGAACGGAGTATAAAGGATTTGTTACCGGTCAAAATCTTCAAATATCAAAGATACCATAAGTATAGGAATACAACAAAAATATTTAATTTTTATTCATTCATGTTTTCACTTACCAAAAAGGTATTGCAATTTTAATGTAGAAACAACTAGAAAACTCTTATAATAGTGAATAAGAAAAAATAAAGGAGGAAAGAGATTCCCTTTTACTATGAAAAAAAAAACTAAAAAAACATCATAATAAAGAATAGGAAAAAATATATTTTCATAAAAAAAGCTCTTGCATTAGTCTCCCAGGTGGAAAGAAACTCGTCCTTGTATTCAGTCTTCAGTTAAAAGTTTTACTCCATCAAAAATATCATTTTTGTATGTAAGTTATACCATGGTGGATCCCTAACACCTTCGTGTAAGCCAACTCATCATGGGTCCCTAACACAACTCCTTCATATAAGTCACCCCAACATGAATCTCACCACCAGGATTTTGAATGATAATAATTTTCATATATGAAAATAACACACCAGTTCATGAATGTATTTTTTTCTCAATAGAGAACCTCATCATCCCCTTCAACACAAGCACATCATGTTATTTTAATATAGCACTCTAGTTCATGGAGGCATTTTTTTCAACAAGGAACCTCTTCATCCCCTTCAACACAAGCACATCATGTTTTAGAACCTCTTTCAATAATGATTAATCTAAAGCATATGACAAAACAAAATAATCAACAAAGATCATTGGACTATAATAGCAATTGATATAAACAATAGCGAATAATAAAGGAGTTTGTTATAAGTCAAAATTCTCAAATATCAAAAACACTACAAGTAAGAGTAGACAACTAAAATATTTAATTTTTATTCATTTATATTTTTACTTGACAAAATAATATTACAACTCTTTATATATAAAAAAAAAAACTAGAAAATCCTAATAATATTGAATAAAAAAGTAAATTAAAAAAAGTATTTCAGAAAAAAATTATAACAAAGAATAAAAGAATACATATTTTTCAAAAAAAAAAATCCTAACATCATTTATGGATGTCCGGAATATTTTTTTTGTGACATTAAAAAAAATAATTCAACAGTGGCCTGTAACCTCGCGCATTCTCTAAAAGGGTTATATTATCATTCCAAGTGCGGCGACCGGCAAGTGAAAACAATTTCTTTTTGTCTTGAGAGAAGTGGGGCGTGGCGTTAACGACAACTATGGTCACTGGTTAGGTCTCTCTCTTTTTTTTTTCTTTTTTTTTTAATAAAATCAAAATTTGAAGCCCACATAGAAAGTGATTGTGTAATAATTGTGAATGAATTGTGAATAAAATAGTTAATGATTGGAAAGGTGCGGTAGATAATGATTCTTTTTCTTAAATAGAGAAGTAATTATTATGGGAAAGTGGGCGTAGGGGTCCAATTTTTTTAAAAACGAAACAGCAATCTACATTGCTTGTATTTGTGTTTTAAATGATATTTTATTAAAATTAATTAATTTTTTATTTAAATTAAATTTTTGTACATTTTTTTTTACTGCTACGATGCGTGAATATTAAAAATTATTTTTTAAAAAAATATAATATTATTTTAATGTATTTCTAAATAAAAAATAATTATTAACAGACCCCAGTCACCTCTGACTACGTAAGAATGAGACCGGTCTCCTGCTAAGCTTTCATCTGAATAGAATAGGAGAGTTTCCTGCTACAAAGAATTTATGTCGCCGCAAAGGATGTAGATTTACCCTAAAGTTCAAGTAAATCACCAAAGCCAACAGAAGAGGAACACTTTGCGACTTTGGTGTTTCTGTAAATTGAGGTTCACAGTAATATTATAGAGTATGGTAATGGGCCCACCACCCCACCCTCCAGCTTCTCACTGGGGCAATTTTGGCGGTGGGAAGACAGCGAAACAAACAATCCAGATAGAATAAATTATTCCCAAGTCCATTGGTTTTAAATACTATTATAACTTGGTCCCTTTTATTTGACTCTTCTTGTTATATATATATATATATATATATATATATATATATATATATATAAATTCAAAATGTGCCCTTTAATACTTTTAATTTCTTAAAGAGAAACCAACGGAGTAGAGGGTTAAGAAAGATAAGACGTTTTAATAAAACAATGGTCTCTAAAAGTCAGGCAGGCATTAGGGACTCACAGTCAACAAGTAAGAGAGTCAAAAGACTAAGTTATAAATTCTAAAAAATGGAGGACTAAGCTATGATCAGATTTAAAACCTAAGGATTAAAGAATAATATGCTCATCCATATATCACAGTGGGTGAAATAAAGCGTTTCTTTATTAAAAAAATTAGCACAGTAAATGTAATAATCTGGCCAAATAGCACCGTTTGAAAAAAAAATTTAGTAAAATAACATTTTAACAGTGTCACACTTCTAAAAAACAACAAAATAGATGTTATATTTGAGAAGCACGACATTTAGTAAATGTCGCATTTCAAAAACACGACAACTTAAGATGTATGCATTTAATTTACCTGACGCTACTGAAAGATCTTGACGTCATCCCCACATATAGTTGGAGATCAGTTGTCTTGCATGCTTGTACAGACATCTATGTCTTGCATGCATGAAGAGAGCAAAGAAGTCGAGGGGATGTTTGCTAATCCTACAAGTATGATGCGAGAAATATTATCTAAGACTTTAAATGTTTGTTGTTAACACAACTTATTCAAAAGGTTTTTTTTATTGAATAACAATTATAGTCGTCAGAACATCTTCATATGGGCAGACCTTAGTTACCTCGATTGCCTTCTATGAATGTCCAAACTATCAAATTATTGTTGTTAATATTTAAAAAATTTATATTCTACAAGTCATATGGACACCTTACTCGGATGACAGATTAACAATTGCTCTGGCAGTTTGCAATAGCAGGGTGGACATTAATGGTTCTACTAATATTTTTTAAGATGTTCGAGCTACATTGCTCAAACTGGGTAATGCAGCAGTTTGGCTACAGACAACACATTCTAATCGACATCGACACTAGTAATGCATTGCACACCATAACTCATCAGGGTAGAAATGATGATTACAACTAGTTAAGTCAACATGGAACTTATGTATCATAGTGGGATACACAAAGGAATGAGATATTTACATAGATGCATCTCGTTATTATAGATAAGGAGTATATGATTTGATACATGAGTATCACACGTCGGGTTATTACTCTGGATCTCGAGCAATTCCACCACCTGGATACATACGGTAGGGGCAATATGTCTAGCAAATTCAAAATCTCGTAAGTATCAAATCTTTTCATGATTATGAAATGTTAAACGTTGGGTTCTATGTATTGATCTTTTAATTTAACTTTAATGTTTTATTAATGTTAGGTTGGTTTTATACTAGAGAAGGGTCGAGAGTCTGTATATTATCTCCATAATACTAACAAAGAAAACAAAGTTCACACCATTGCATCCCCGTGGTTAAATGTTTACCGTACTGGACTCAATAACTTTGGAGAGCGGTTAACTATTGATGATGTTATGGCAGAGAACAAGGTCACTCAAGCAGGTGTAGGAGCTAGATCCAATCGTGGTACCAGTAGACAATGTAGACGTAGATAGATAGATGTTTTATATTTCTATATTTAGGATTACTTGAATATGTATTATTGAATAATTTTTTTATTCATTTAAAATATATATATATATATATATATATATATGTTTTTTTTATTCATGGGGCTACTTGTGGTTATGAAATGTGAGAATTTGTTGATTGTTGTGTTTTTTGCAGGTCTTTTTAAGCGAGATGAAATTTTAGGTATAGTTCATATATAGTGATGCAACCATATTATTCGATAGTTTCACCAATATTTAACTAATGTTTTACCTATGTTATATCTATAAAATATCTTGAAATTCTTTGTTTTATGTTTTGAATATACTTTTGGATGAAAGATGCAAAATAGAGTAAATTGGAGGTAACTGGCAAATTTGATGTTCAATCGATGTTTTGTGCAGAGTGTGAGTTCTAGAGGTCGAAATGAAGTGATTCCAGTAGCACTAAAACGCTAACATCCATACCTTTCTGCACATCTAAGGCAAGAAAATAAAATAAGGAAGATCATGAAAATCGCAGCTTTCAAAGTCAAATCTCGCAATCTGCCAATGTTGACCTTCGGTCATTCCGACTTGAATATCTGGAGCTACAGAAGTCCAATTGATGCAAACTTTGTTGGATTCCTGACTAAAATTCCTATAAACGCTCAAAATTTTAGCCAAAAACGATGTCATATGAGGGAGATGATTTTTCAAAGATGACAGCTGAATTCTGCCAACAAACAGGTTTCGTGAAGGAACATATCCAAATTACGTTTCGAAGTATCTAAACCGGCGTCCAAGTTTTTATTTCAGCAATTTAGCTCCTCTGAGTCAAAGCTTGAAGATTTAATGCAAGGCTATTTCTCCTTTTTAGAAAAATAGTTGTTGAAGTACTTAAATGTAAACTGTCAACTTAAGGGAGGACTATTTTGTAAAATAGGAACTAGGGTTTCTTAGCATATAAAAAGAAAGAAAGAAGGGCAAGAGGGCAGAAAGGGGGCAACAGCCAGAAGTGAAGAAACACAAATTATCCTCTCTACAAACTAGAAATAATGCTTTCTTCTATCTTTAAGAGTAGTTGTTCCATAGATATGCAAGGCTAAGCTCGTTTTCTTGGTTGCAAGGACACAACAAACCTTCGGATTTCAAGAACCGTGAGATTTATTCTTCCTTTGATTTTCAGTTTATATTATGAATGAGTATGATTGTTTTCCTATGCATATTTTCTATGATTATTGTTGATAATTGCTAGAGCGGACTCTAAGTTATTATTGTGAACAATTTATTGCTAAGTTTGATATCAAAACCGGAGTTGTGATATATAAACTTGTGAAGCAACTAAGCTTGATAATTATGGCGGAACTACGTTATTAAACTTAGGGAGAACACTCAAACAAAGAAACACAAGTTGTAGACAACTTGGTTGTCAAGAGATCAATCAATTTATCTAGTTCTTAGGGCTGCCATTGAACTAAATCATTAATGCGGACATTGTTATTATTTGTTGGTTAGGGTTAGTTATACGGCGGATCCGTTAATTAATCAACGTTAAAAAAAGATAAAAATTCAGAATATAAATTGAAGTTTCGTTTCAAGGATCGGTTCTAATTTTTGTTGGTGGATGTGTGCTTGCAACCAAGGTTTGTTCTCTTGATAATTTTCTGATTTTATTAAATTTTGTTTGATAGTTTTCTGTTTTCTTTTGCTTTATCCTAGATAACGTCCAAACCCCCCTAAATTGCATATCATCTAGCATAAAAATCTAACTTGAATCTTCCTTGTAGGATCGACCCCTTGCTTGCTCTATACTATCTTGTGTGTTGTGTTTGAAGTTAGGGTAATTAATTTGTGTGACCGCGACATCGCAACATATAGAGAAAACTTTATTCAAATTTTGTTAAAATTATAATATTTTTAGCTTTCCAAAATAATAAAGTAAATTAAATTTCAAATTAACAAAAACTAATTTTATGAACTTTTTCAGGCTCAAAACACAAATTTTTCAAAATTAAACAGTAGCCAAAACAATCCGATCATTTCTCAAAACGATTAGATTATTTTGGCTACTGTCCAACTTGTTTTCTAAAATATTTAGTTGTTTCTCAAAATGATTTGGTAATAAATATCTCGGTTAAGGAACCACAATATTTAATCATATATCATGGTTCTAAAGTGTAACATTACCATAATATTGCCTTTTAGAATCACAATAAAATTATAATTAATTTCATGATTCTAAAACAAGATATTATTATAACTCTTATGAACCACCACATCCTCAAACATAAACTGTGTTATAATCTTTCCATCCTGTGTTACTTACCTCTTCTTCTTCTTTTCCTGTGCTAATTATCCAAATAAAGCAGCATATGATTTTAAAGCCAAAAGCATCAAGTGGTTACTGTGTAAAGAATCCTCAAAATCTTATTAAAAGCATTACAGTAGCAAGTATTTTATTAGTCCTATCGTAGCAGCATTGTTTTCACTTTTCAGGTGACAAATGATGGGCCACCTTCCTACAGGGACATAAAGTCTGCCTATGCCCTAATCTGCCTGCTAATCATACATTAACTTCTGAAAGGAACTATTCAAGTATTTAATGATCATTAGATTAAACCCTGTAGCCTGTTTTTCTGAATAACTTGCATTCCTAACCATTGACAATAAACAGAAAGGCATCCAACTTTACATACAAGGACGTACAAGAAGACTTCATGAATACCATGTTGCGTGTAGACATTGGGATGAATTTGACATTGCAAGGACAAAGACAACTCAGGATATCAACAAAACAACACACCTGAAAATAATGTAGGGTTGATGACCTCATAATCCCCAACTGTGATCAAGGTCCTTGATTACAAAGCTTCCTTGGAACCTTCATGCCAAAGCCACGTTTAGCCTTCTCAACTCTGTTCAAAACAGTCAGCAATCAGTTTGCATCAATATACATTGAGATCTAGTCTCCTGAAAGCTAGCAAATGTAATTAGTAAAAAGCGTGAGCTGCCAAACAAGAAGTATTCTACACTTCCAACATTTCAGGCCATGGCCCTTTTGATGGTGATTTTATGCATATTGATCAAGGCAAGGCAGAAACGAAAACCAAGCAGTGTCAACTACAAGAAAATCAACGAAAATTTTCCTTCCTTCAGTTTTCAGACATACTTGAGTTGATATTTTGTTCATATAGAACAAAGCAACAGATTTCACAATATGTTCCTTCTCTTCCTTTTGACAGTCCAGGCACATGATGCGAACATAAGCGATGGCATTCATGATCAAAATTCTCCAGATAACCACAATGGCAAGACCTTGAAGAGAAGAGGCGGGCAAATTTGATTGACATATATGTTTCAGAATCTTCTTGTGACTGGTTTTAATTAATTGCTTTTTATTTACAAGAATCACAAATTTTGGGCCAACTTTTAGGAGTGACATTTTTTAAACTTGACTTTATCATATTGTCCATATGATATCGAATCATTTAGAGTGTGATATCCATTATACTGGTTACAGAACAAACTGTTTATGTTTCTACCGTGTTGGAAAATTTATTAAAACATTACATTTTACGCCAAAATAAAAGTGAGCTTCACTCACTTTTCAGGTTAAAACTTTGTTAAAATTTAATCCCAACATAAACTCTTTAAAATATAACATTAATATGATTTAAACAAATTATGGGTGAATAAGAAATAAATCTCAAAGAATCATTGATTGAGATGCTTTGGTGAAACTAAAAACTCTTTAAAAGAACTTTATCTCTCAAAGAAAATTTATCCCACATAGAAAAGAAACAAAACCCTCTAGAGGTCACCAGTTTGAATGTCACAAACCTCAGGGTCACTGAAAGCTTACATGGTCGTTAACTTTAGGGTCTCGGGAGATTAGCTGACGTGCACGTAAGATGGCTCAGACACCCACAGTTACCAAAAAAAAAAAAAACTCTCTTGGTGTTTATAAAGTAAAAAGTTGGAAGCTAAAATTATACCTAAAAGGCACCCAAGCTTTTAAATAAAAAAGGTCCTAAGAAAAGTGAGCTTTAGACTTAAACCAACACGCATGCTGGCCCGACTTGTGCTCGAGATGAGTTTAGGTTTATTGTAATGGTGAGAATTAATTCTTGAGCTTTGAAGAGTTTTACACAAGTTTTTTCTATATTTTTATAGCGTTGTACTTCTCTTTTTATGCTTTGTTTTCATTTTACTTTGGATCAAAGATCTTATTTGGAAGTACATTTAAATTAAAATGGTGTTGTTGAAATCTTTGAAGACAAAGTGAGGAATAATAAAGCCTTAAGGAGAAAGAATTCATCATTGACAATAACAAAAGTTTTATTACTTTAAAGTGATTCAAAAAGTAAATATCCTATTTTATTTTTAATTTAAACATAGATATTTCTATTATTAGTATACATGTTAAAACTTTGATTTGATATTAATTGCAAGTTTGAATACATATTTAACATGCATTCTAGAATTCTATTATTATATTTATATTAAAAGCATGTTTGCCATAAATTTTATTTTACATGCTTATAGATTTAAATTTATATGAAATTTCAGCTTTCCTTAAATATATTATGTTTTAAATTATGATAAACTAAACATCAACATACTATAGAGCTTTGTATAAGTCTTTAGTAAGCAGTTGTGGTAAAAGAGGAACTTACGTTGGGGCAAGTCTGCCAAGGCTATCTAGCTCTTCGTCAGTATCCTCGTCAAAAACTCTCCCGGAAATTTCGACGATGTAGAACTTCTCTCTCGTGATTGGCAGTCCTCTACTGGAAAGTAGGTCAAGATCTTTCTGATGCAGCTCTCTCCCATTAACAAAGACACTTGTGTTACCAGCAGCACAATTTTCCGGCATGGGATAATTAAATTCTTCAATGGAAGGCTGCAAGAGAGCAAAGACAGTCATGCGGAAATATTAAAGTTGTCATCAAAAGAAGAAATATCCAAACCAATGATATCTTGATCTCACAGGAATAATGCCAAGGCAAGGATGTCCAATCACACCCCAAAATCCAGCTCGAACGTCATACCTGGTAAAGGGAGATTCAGGGCAAATGTTAGTATTTTGAGTATGAAAAACAAAGGCCATTTAATCTCTCATATTCATGCTTTGACAAGAAGAAAGACATGAACAAACAGAAACTACTTGGCTCTATTGTAAAGAAAAATCCTCAACATCTTTTACATGATAATTTACCCAGCTACCAATTTTGGATTATAGAGGTGCTGTAAATATGTAAGCATAGAAAAAATGGTACTCTTTCCCTCTTCATTTTATTTTTATGTCTTAGCCATCACTCATGAGCCATTTTGTAGTATACTATAAGGGAAACACAGATATCTAACTATTACTAGACAACACTAATGTTTTGCTGTCAGCAGGGTGGCATCATTTACAGTTTACGAGCACTATGTTGCATGTACAAGTAACGCAACAAACAAGATGCAACAGAAAGCAAATACTAACCAGTAATCTCCAGGCTGAATTGGCCCGGCGAGCTTTTCAGCCCTTTTGACCAGGCTATCTGGAATAGGTTTCCCGTTAATTAAAACGTTGGGTTTTTCATTATGCATGTGTTGATTAGATCTTGAGAAATCCCTGAAGCTCTTTTTAATAAAACCCACCAAGAATGGTTCAGTCCTCTTGTTGCTCCTCAACCGATCTTCTTCTTTGCTTAACTTCACAGAGTCTTGAGATACACTGGTATCTAGATACTCATTGAAAGGAACTTCCACTTCAGTTGCCATTGAGACATCTTTCACAGAGCTCTGCCGAGAAATACTCTTCTCAAATATTACATTCTCCTGTTCCGTCCATCCAACCCTCTTTCCTTTATCACATTTGTTTCCTGCATGACTAGATAAGACATCACCAGAATGATCTTGGGCAGGTGAGCTTTGAAATGTTGAAGGCACTTTATCTTTTATGTCCAGCTCAGCAGCATAAGAAAAATCTCTCTGAACAACCATGTTATCCAGGTTCTCCTCTTCCTCAGAAATAATAGAAGATGACAAAGTAAAGCCATGCCCTTTCTCACATTTGCTTGGGTTTAGCTTCTGTTCTTCTGATAATACATCTTTGAAATCTACCGACTGGAAGTCATACCCAGGATTATCAAAATCATCAGAGCAATTTGTACCAACAGCATTCAAACAGCCATCAGAATTTAAGAAGACTTCTTTAGACACCTCATGTGAGGCACTGTCAGCCCCGACCAATACTTGCTTGCTTTCTGCAGGAACAGAAATAATCAGCCTCTTGTTTTCTATTTCAAGCAAGATAAGTGCTGAGCATGCACCACATCGCAGCTTTCGTAGGTTCTTCCCCCTTGCTTTAAGTTTTCTAGGCAGTTTCAGTAACTCAAAGCACTCATAACAACTTACTAATGGGGCCCCACCAGCTACGGGACAGCAAAGCTGTTCGTTTCCACGGGCTATCACCACCCTTCTAGGACGACTCTGGGGAAAGCCATCCATATCTGATTCAACATCAATTGGCCATGTTAGATGTGAATGTGGATCCCGTGAACTCAATGCAGGGGGATTTGCTTGAGGATGGTGAAAAGGAGGACCATATGTTACTGGATTTACATGGTGATTGAAATTGGTTTCAGTTGAGGTCATTGGGAATTTTATATTGCCAGGAGTAATGGGTGAGGCTTGTGAAGGAATACGCCAGTTCTTGTTGTAGCAATGAAAACAGGAGCACGCAGGTCTGTGATGCAAGCTTTCATGGGGATACGATACGAGAGGTTCATGACTGTAATCAACATATTGCCCTGCAAAGTTGCCACGAAGTGGTTGATGCAAGTATTGTTGGGGTGGTTGATGGGTACGCATCCTGGGAGTTTGTTGCTGGTATAGATCCGCATAACCTGGCATTTCATTTGCAGAATGCTTTGATGGAATGTATGAGTTCTGCATATCCATGCCATCACTGCTCATATAGGGAGCAGGTCCACGGCCATAGTGCTTGAAATAAGGGAGATTAGCAACATGGTTATCAGTAGGCAAGGGATGCATCGAGCTATTGTAAGCATCACGACCGTGGTAATGATCAGGAGGAGCTATTTTGCTGCCCATAGGAATCCTTTCCCTCTGTTTCACACCAACAGAACAAGATTGCCTGAGTTGCTCTTGCAACCCATCCAACTTCCTAAGAAGCTCAGCTCGATCCTGTTCTAAATACGCAATTTTGTCAGGAATGTAATAATTCTTCACTGGCTGCCTGGATTCATAAGGAGAGGAACTCAAACGACAGTTTGAAGGTCCCTCACCAGGATAAGCAAAATCTGGAAATTTACTTCGTTTGACAGACGTTCCGAGATTCCTTCCCCATAAACCCTCTGTATCTGAAACCCATTGATCCATCACCCTTGCTGGCCTCAAAAACTCAGCAGAACTCTTAAATTGTGCTGGAGTTTCTCGAATATCTTTCTCTCTACTTGAATCAACTGACTCACATCTATTCATGTTCATGTTATTACTATCTCCGCAAATCCTATCATCAATCAGGTGCTTCATAGGTTTTTCTTTATCCGCATCACTTTGATAACCCATTTCCTGTTCCTTCACATTTGTGTTGCTATTAGCAGCCAAAGCCTCTTTATTCTCTGCTTCCGACAGAGGACTATAAACAAAATTCACAGTTCTTTCGTTAAAGATTCTTGCTTTTCTCCTTTTGTTTATAATCCCATCACTCTCCCTCCCTGTCTCAGATGCATTACCTACCTTACCACCTTCTTTCTCAGATAATCTCTCGAATATCCCAAAACCCTCTTCATCCCTCTCCATTCCAGACTTCTCCATTATCCCACCATTAACAGTCACTTTCTTCTTTGCTGTGTCATGAATAAAAACAAGAAAAAACGATTCAAACTCCCTTTTTCACCAAAAATCGACCTTTTAATCACCTACTTTCATTAAAAAAAAGTACCCCAAGGGAGAAAACCTTACAAAAATTGAAACTTTGAAGCTATTGTTCACAGGTTGGAACACGATGGAAGTTACAAAAACCCAAACTTTCCTTTGATTTCTCACCAACCAAACAAAGAGGAGAAAACGAACAAAACCAAAATCAAGACAGATGGAGAGTAAAGCAAAACTAACCTCGAAGAGCAGCATCACAACCACCACACTGGTACACAGAGTAGTCAGGAAGCTCTGGTAAGAGATCTTCACACTTCGGACAACGAACTAACCGAGCTTTGGTTGACCCTTCAGCCATTATTAAGCCTCAAAAACTAAAACCCAGAAACCAAAACACCATAAAACAAGCTCACCCCAGAAAAAATGCCCTAAACAAGCCTCAGCAACATCAAAGACAACAAACAAAAGCCTTGGAACCACTTACTTCAAGACAAACCAAATATCAGAATCATGGAATAGTGACCAAACCAAGACAATACACGACGAGACTTCTAGTTTTGAAGCTTATTATTATACTTTTTGGGAGAACTTTGAGGTTTCTATTGCAGTATAAAACATTTAACATTTTTCTTGCTTTAGAAACAAACAGGAAATAAGACAGAAAAAGAGGACAATTAAAAGAAACTAAGTGGTGGGGTTTGTTTAAAATCTAAGAATCTGTGGTTCCCAATAAAAATGGAAGTTTCGAAGGGAGGGAGGGAATGAGTTGGACAGATTCTCGACAGCACTGCTCTCTCTTTTTTTGACCTTTTTCCCGGGAAAGTTAGGGAAAATGTGGGAAATGTGGAAAATTTGTGTGGTGGTATGCTTGCAAAAAATGTTTATACGAACACGGTATTGTTTTTTACTTTACATGACTTGTCGCCTGTTAAAGCAGACATGACGATGACACTGCATGCCATGTCTTGTTTCGAGTAAGACACTGTTCAGATTTAAGGTTCTTCTTTGCCCGTTCTTCTATACGACCAATCCAATAATTACAACTGGAAATTCATTAAAGAATTAAAATGTCGGGCTGATGTCATTGGAAAAGATAGATTACTCCTTGATTCCTTTCTTTTTTTTCACGGTAATATTTATAGAATGAATAGATATGAAATGTGGAAATTGTCAACGGGCGGCAGTTGCAATAAATGAGAAAGGGTAGTGAATGCCGTAAATTATTAGCTTCTCCAAATGCATTGCATGCATGAATTCTCTTCTGGATGCCATAAATTGAAAGAAAGCTACCCTTTCTTTTGACAATAAATGCACGATCATGATATCACTTAACTGAATCAGTCCTCTCCCTTCCAGAGTAGACCGTTCTCTCTTCAGCAAAGGGCCAGGACTATGACTTTTATCTAGGGAATGATTATTTTTTATTCCATTTTTATATTAAAATAAAATAATTTAATCGAATTTAAAAAAAATTAAAACTGGTTTAAACCGACTGATTTTTATTCGATTTAATTTTTAGAATAAAAACTGATTCAAACTAGCCTGACTCGATTTTTTCTGATTTGAGTTTAATTCGGTTTTTTCAGTTTCAAACTTATAAAACCGAAACTAAACCGGTCAATTTTTAAAAAAAATTTTAATTGGTTTAATCAGTTTTTTTTACGGTTCAGTTTTTTTAATTAATTTTTTAATTCTTTTAATTTAAATAATTTTTTAATTTTTTTACTCATCCCTGCTTCCCACCCTGAATTATCAAGAAAGTTTTCATTTATTACAGAAAACAGTATAATGCCCAGTGTCCGAACAGTGAGTTTACGCATGATGCAAACTGCTATATATATATATATATATATATATAACACAAAAATATAACGTGTTGCCGTTTTTCTGTGGAGATATTACACTGAGTTATTACAATGTGAATTGTTGCGTTGTGATATCGATTTTATCCTTTCAGGAGGATTTTAGATGCCCTAATTAAGAGGGGTAATTAAGTCATTTTTAATTTACCGATCTAAAATTAGTTTTTTATGACTTTTAATTTATTTTTTATTTTAATTCTCAGCCTCCTTTTTTTAATTATAGTTTTTTGTATTACATATTTTTTTAAGAGATTAGTGTGATTTATCTATATATTTTTTATTTTATATACATTTTTAAGAAATTGTTAAATATTTTTTAATAATATTTTTAATATGTGAAACCTTGCATATAATTTTTTTCCTTTGATTTTTTTCAATAAATTTTATATGTGTGTCGACTTTTACTACAAATCTATTTTCATAAATAAATTTATTATACACAATCAGGTAAATTACATGTATTGCGATATTAAATATCTTGGTTTACATTTATTTCTTAGTTTTTTCAGTTTTTTTTTATTATGTTTAATATTTTTTTGTATTTATTTACATATATAATTATCGATTTATTTGATTAGATGTTTATATGATTTTTTTAATTTATACTTTAATTTTTTAAAAATAACCTTAATAACTAGGGTGTTTTTGAGAAAATTTTATAAACCGCAGCACTACATAGTTACATACATACATAGCTACATACATACATACATATACATATACATACATACATATACATACATACACACACACACACACACACACACACACATATATATATATATATATATATATATATATATATATATATAAAATTAGCATACAAGAGATAAAAGATGAAGGAGGGTCGTAAAGAATTGTCAAAAAGTGAGGTCAAGAATTGGTGGCCTGTTTTAATCACAGTTGACCTGTCAATTAATGGCTTCAATGGCTATAGCTTAACATGTGATCCTAATAAAATCATTTATTAGAGAACCAGCTCCAAGAGCTTGCCTATCAGGACGTGAAACGAGGCCTGAACCTAGAAAAATTTATTTGGCTAAAAGAGGCTGAATGAATATTAATTAAAATTAAAAATTAGAAGTTATTTTGAAAAATACATATAAAAAAATAAAATTAAAATTAAAAAATACAACCATCATGCCTGATCCACTAAAAAGAGGCTTGCACGTAGGCCTGTAAGTTCAGGCCTCGCATGTGGGCTTTTGTTTTTTATTTTTAAATTAAAATGATAAACGAAATGTAACTCATCTTGTTATTTAATAAAACAATATCAACATTAACAAACCACGCATCATTTATAATTCACTAGATTTCAGTCATTGAATTGACCGAAGAAACATGATTCTTGTTTTTTTTTCACTTGAAAAACTCATTTTAAAATATTTTTTACTCAAAACATATCGGAAACATACTTGTAATCTTGTTAAATTAATTCATAATCTTAAAAAACTACCCCATAACCCCTAATTAACCTGAAACAACAAATATTCTTGAGCTTAGATTTATTTTTTAGGTTCTTTCAAGGTTAAAAAAAACCTTAATCTCAACTTCCCTTATCATAAAAAAACCATTTAACACAAAAATCAACCATTTTAGTGGATAAAATCGTCTCCAACATAAACTTTTTCTTCCTACTCTAAAATTTAGTGACCTTATCTCCATCCTCCACCAAAAAAGACTAAAAAAAAAAATTGAAGTTTGATATCAAAATTAAAATTTTAAAAACTAAAGGAACAAGTTACCTAATAAATAAAAAGAATGAGGGAACTAAAATGAACTATTCAAATAAATTTCAAATCCATCATGATCCATCCTTTTCACTTTAATTTTTTGTCTTTCAATTTAACCTTCCCTTCAAAATATATATATATATATATATATATATATATATATATATAATTGGGTGTTAATTTGAGCTCAAAATGACTCAATTGTGCAAAATAAAAATTTGATAATCAAATTAAAATTTTATAAAAATTTCTTATTAAAATCTATAATGATACGTGAGAGGATGAATAATAAAATAGTTACAGTAAAACTTTATGAGGCTAAAAAAAAACTAAATAAATATAGATATACATGTGAGTCCATTCACGATGACACAAAGCCATCTAGCATTTGGTTGGTTTGGATCATCCAACCCAATTTTTTTATTTTTTTATGGTTTTTTAACTCAATTTGGATTTAATTTTAAAAAATTTTAAACCGAATAAATCCAAAGGTCATTTAGCTGGTTTTTGTTTTTTTGACAAATTTTGATTTAAGGATTCGTCTAGCCTTTAGTTTAGAAATGAGAAATCTTTAGTTTATAATGGGCCTTTAGTTACTTAACGGGTCAAAAAAATAAAAAAGAGCCTTTTAAACATGTACTCCAACGGGCATGGAATCACAAAAATGACTGGAAATGATTCGGTCCACTTAAATCCAACTCCAACAGAGGAATGAGACTGAAAAATTTGCAAGGTGGGAGCTGTGGAAATTTCATGTGACTCGTAGAATTGGTGGCAGGCTGCCACCAAATCCAATCTGAACAACATCTTCTTGCCTTCCCCTTGAGATGAGTCGGCGCTGGCATCAGAAAAAGCCAGCAAGCCTCAAACACTACAATGGTCGGCAAATGAAAAATCAGCAGTAGGAATAAATGATATCAAGTCTAACGCATAGTATGATAAAATGTTATGGACAGAAAAGGCAAATGATATTGAAAAAAAAGTAATAAACTGCACGGTTAGTCAATTTACTAAAGTTTCTCCTGGACTGAAGATAATATATATATATAAACAAAATAAGATGGTTGTCCCTTCCCCCAAAAACCAAGTAAGAATGAGATGCGAGATTGCGATGAAACTGAATCAAAGTGATTTTTTTTTTCTAATCAAAATTATCCAGTAATTTTGGAAAAACATTCGATTCCGTTTTTACAGATATAGCAGATAGCATGGTTAATCTGCTCTCCCTTGCTTGCGACAAGCTACACCGGATTGTTATTCTATGAGCTGGTTCGTGATCTCATTATCAACTTCAATGATTCAGAGAAACATGAATGAATTACCTCATCAGTACGTTTTTTTTTAATTTTTGTATTTTATCAATGTTACTTCAAGTGTAATTGATATTAAACAAGATTACTTTATGTATTCATTGTTAATAAAAAATAAAAAAATTTATCTGATATATTAACAGGTGTTCATCAAGTTTTTTCATCCAAGATATCTAATTAAGTCGTAATATGATATAAAGAACAACTTCAATGTCAAATCATTATAATTTATCATGCTAAAATATTCATTAACGGTGAATGAGGTTTTCTTGAGTATAAGTTCGGGATTAAAACAAGGTTTTCTAAATGATTTCTTACACACAGCAGCATGATCTCTAACATTCAATTCAACCTGGATTATATTTGAATGGATTACTGCAAAACGAGGGGAAGAGAGAGATAAAAAGGTATTGCCAATCATCAATATCTTTTTTTTTTTTTGGGTAAGCAAAGGAAGGGAGACAAGAAAAGTAGTTACCCATTTCCCTGCTCTTCAGGGATGTGCTAATTTCTATGTAAAGATTATGAAACCTTACGTTATTTTCTTCACATTTACAGCCCTTTATGTGTACAATGATCCAACATGGGCACATAAACAATAAAATCCATTAATTACCAGGCTCTCTGGCCTTGTGATCATTCCTTTCCCTGATCATTGTTCTCTTCCAGAAGAAAATCCTTATAATCTTGGATAACAATCCTTCCTTCCTGACCTCCAGACCCTTTTCTTGATCTCTTGGCGTTCTTACATGATCGATGACAACCCTTCCTTCCTTTTCTGGTCCACATGGAGAAGACAAGGCCAAACTGTGCCTATCAATGAGATGACCGACTGAAGCTATTTCATACGAATCATACAAGGGACTCCCGCAGTCCCACACATTTATAGCTGCTTGCTCTTCCTTTCTTTTCCCCTCCATATCATTAAAAAAACTTATTCTGTCTGCCTTTTTATCATGCTATCGATTCCTGGAGGGTCTTTCGTGCTTATTATGAAGACCTCTGCGTGAAGATATTGACGACTTAAAACACGAAGAACTGGATGGGACTGTGATTGCTGTAAGGCTTGGAGGAGCTTTATATATATATATATATATATATATATATATATATATATATATATATATATATATATATATATATATATATATATCAATTGAAACGTGATCCTTCAAGTTAAAGCAAAGGATTAATTTGCCTCCGCATCTAAAAAGGAGGCCACCCACCAAGTCCTGCTTGGTGTTTTTGTGGTCTGCATTTCACACCCATTATTCTAATGCTTGTGGTGTCTTTATCCCTGAAACGAGAGTGTGAGTGGGTAGCTATAATTTTAAAATTTGTGCACTGAAGATAATTTCCTAGAAGAGAAGCGCTGCTGACTCTTAAGTGCCTATAAAACAGAACCAAAGATACGTGTGACGGAACTCCCATCACCTGTTTTTTTGCACTTGCTAGTTGAATGTTTTCAGACTCATTAATTGCGAACCACGCCACGGTAACATTTCCCATTCAATAGTGAATTTAATACATGCTGGGTGAGGAAATTATGAAGCAAGCCGTGCCTTTTCTTTTTTTTTCTTTTCTTTTGGTGCTGAAAATTAAGAAAATAAAATTCTGTAAAAAAATTGAATTGCAGAAAAATTAAGGGACCGATTGGATATAGTTTGAAGAGTTAGAGGACTAAATTGAAATTTCTCATGAGAACTTTAAATTTTGTTGTTGGCCATCAAATTTAAATAGATTATCCTTTAATCCGGCCTTATATTATTTTAAAAATATTTTTGTAAAAAGTTTAAATTTTTTTTTCAAGTTATTTTTTTATATTATTTTAATGTACTAATATTAAAAATAATTTTTTTTAAAATAAAATATTTTAATATAATTTCAAATAAAAAATATTTTTAAAAAGAATCATTATTAAAATTTTAATCCATAAGTATTTCTATTTTCAGTCTAAGAAACTTTTAAAGGGATGGGGTTTAATCAGTAAACGAATTTATAAATAAATCAATAAGGCTGTTTTAGTCATTTTATATGAACAAAATTAGTGAGGACTGATAGCCAACCCAAACTCGTGAACATAAATGCAGACCTTTTATCTGTAACTGTAATTGAATTCTCAACCACTTATATATGTTGTCTTCGTACAAGTGAAAAGAGAAGAGAGGCTGGTGGGCAGCGAGCATGTAATGATAATATCCGGTGAGTCATCATACGCTCAGCTCGTATCAACTTATCACCCAACTTTATAGTAATTGTTTCTGCGATGATTGTGTTTTTTTTTTAAAAAAATGAGATTATTTTGATATAATAATTTTAAAAATAAATTTTAAAAAATAAAAAATATTTTAATATATTTTCAAATAAAATGATTATTAGTTATTTTTATTTAAAAAAACATAATAAAATAAAAAACACTTTAAAAAATAACCATAACCGCAATTCTAATCATCTTTTCAGCTACTTGTTCGTGGAAAGGAAAATAATATGCTATTACATGCAATGCCTTCGTTGCTCACAAACACACAAATATATTCTGATTCCTAAAATCTGATGATGATGCTAACAAGTCTTTAGGAATAATATTAATGGACAAACAGAATAGAACTGGAATCACATAAAAATAACTCTCGACTCCCATACACTCCACTAACTTACCAGCTTTATTATGTTTCAGCCATTGCAACCTTCAAATGATTATGGTAGCAAGAAAAAAAAGGGTTCAATTATATACATGAAATAGCTAGAAAACTATATTTGAGTTTTCCATTTATCCATTCTCTGTCCCTTGAAGCGACGAATTTCCCATCTATCAATCCTTTGTTCGGACTTCTTGGTTGGAAAACGGCGACGAAACAAGGACCCACACTATGACATTACAAGGACTTTTCTTGTCAAAATCAATAGAGGCCGGTGCCGGGTTTTTTATTATTATTATTAACATAGATTTTTGAATTTACTGCATTATATTAATTAATTTTATAAATTTTAAAGTTAAAAATTATGTAAATTCAGTGACTTTAAATTTTATAAAACTTAAATTTGATCTAGAAATATTTTTAAAAAAAATTAAATTTAAAATCTAATTAATTAAACTATATTTGTCTCGTAATTGTTATTGAATGCCGGTTTTCTTTAATTAAATGGGAAAGGATGCTTGGAAGGGGGCAAGGAGTGTTAGCATCCACACAAAATTGTGCTGTCTTTGACATTGCCAATCCACAGAATTTGTGGACCTGGAGCATCAAATTACCTTCTTTTTTTCTCATTGTCGATATGGACGTTATGGATAATTCATAAACCGAAAAATTTCTCTCCACGTTATAGGGTCCAGCAATATCAACGATCCTACTTTTGATCAAATTTATGATGTTGCTTAAGAACTAGATGGTGAAAGCCAATAAACTCTTTTTTTTTTTTTTTTGTCAAAACATATACGGCGGAGTCTATTTCTTGTTTCGTTTATTTTTTTATATTTTTAAGTTATTTTGGTGTGATGATATTAAAAATATTTTTTAAAATAATTATTTTTTATCTATTTTTAAATAATAAAACCTTGAAACAATACTTACCACATTCTTAAACATACTTTTATTAGTGATTATATAGATTTCTTGAATAATAAGAGGGGAGTATTTACTGAAGATTGTCTCAATCTTATATGATGAGGTATAATATGCTAGATTTTTATATTTTTATTTTGCTTTAATATTTTTAAATCGTTTTGATATGACGATATCAAAAATAATATTTTTTATATATATTTTAAAATAAAAAACACTTTGAAATAATTTCCATCATATTCTTAAATATATTTTTATTAGTCATCATATAGATTTCTTGAATAACAAGAGGGGAGTATTTACACGCGATTGTTTCAATCTTATAATGAGGTATAATATGTCAAATTTGTATATTTTTATTTTGTTTTAATATCTTTGAGTTGATTTTCATGCATTAAAATTAAAGAAAATTATTTATGTCCAAGCTAGTATATCCATGGAAATATTTCTTTCTCGAGCCTTTATTAAAATTTGATAATTTTACGGGGGATTGTTAGCATGTTATATATTTTTTTAATGTACACAATATTTTTAATTTAATTAAAATCTTGTATCATTTTGCTAGACCTAAAGTTTTGGTTCTTGATTTCTAGGCTAACTCAAAACTTTTGAATTGACAAGGTAGGTGTGAACTCTTGATCAAACATCACCTAAAGAAGATTGTGCTATAAGAAATCAAACTAGTTTATTTTGTTTTTTTTCTTTTTATAATAAAAAGAAAAGAATAAAATAAAAATCTAAATATATTTTCAAGTTAAAAATAATTTTTAAAATCAGTATATAATTCAATACCAAACTCGCCATTAAAAGAAGAGCATGGATATGTGGTAGCTGGCCTTTAAAGATGATAGCAACAAGTAACATCCATGCATTGACTAAAATTGTTGAAGTTATCGTATTTTACAACTTCTGACCCGATCACTAATAGATAATTAAAAAAAAAAAAACCTAGAATATAGAGTTTGTATTACAACTCGATTGTTTTTTAAAATATTTTTTATTTAAAAATAAATTAAATATTATTTTTTATTTTTTAAAATTTATTTTTAATATTAATAATTTAAAATCAAAAAAATTAAATATTCTTAAAAATGTTTTTTAAACACAAAAATAAAAAACCACAGTGGGAAATGATGATACCTGCAACATGAGAATAAAAGAAGGCACCATGTTGATATAAAAGGAAGAGTAAAGGGACCCAATGGACCATTAACCCAAGAAATAATGAAAGGACGTGGTAGTTAGGGACCACATATAAATGGAACAAAATCATTCTCCCTTCGAACCCTTTCTCCTCTCTCTCTCTCTAAACAGGCGCCTCCATCTCTCTCTTTGTTAGCATATGCAAAAGCAAACCAAACCTTCCCCAAATTAATCAATCAATCTTAATAATCACACCAGTCAACGCCGGAATTCTGACCGTTTTCCTAGGGTTCCGGTGATGGCATCAGAGGACGTGAAAACAAGCGAGTCTGCTGTTTCTACGATTGTGAATTTCGCTGAAGAGGCTAAACTCGCTCGTGAAGGCGTTAAAGCACCGGGACCCGCTCTTCTTAGTATCTGCAAGTCTCTTGTAGCCGGGGGTGTAGCCGGTGGCGTGTGAGTTCTATTCTTTTTTTTTTTGGGAGTTTTTTACTGATTATTGTATTAAATAATCAACCTCTTTTTATCTTATTTGTGGAAATGATTGTGATTTTTATTAATTTTTAGGATAATATTGATGGTTTTTTTCTATTTTTTTTGTTAAGTAAAGGTTGTTGTTTGTTATAGGTTTTGTGAGAGAAATGACGGTTTTTTTTTTGGGTTTAAAACATAATCGTTATAATTAGGCAGCGAGGGGAATTTTTTTTCATCGTAATGATTTGTTTTTTTTCCTCCTTAAAGAGTAAAAAACAGGATAGTGTTTTTTGGTTTTGCATTAAAATTTGTAAAAATATACTTCAAGGTTAAAAAGCCTGCTTTTTTTTTTTAAGATTTCACTGTTCTTTTTCCTTGAAAAGGTAAAGGTTTGACTCCTTATGTTATGATGGGCTTCTGAAAATCTAATTTTGGGTGTTCATTGGTACTCTGTTGGATGTTGGTGGCAAATAAGGTGTATAACTAAGGTGTGAGTTTTTGTATTGTTAGTGAAATCCATGGTTTTTAGATAGTTTAACTTTTCTGTTTAGATATCACTTGTTAGTTGACCGGAATCATTCAAATTACTGAGAAATAGCTTAGCTATACGATTCCTAGTGCAAATGAAACCTGGTTTTGCCATCACCAATCATTTGTTCTGTTTACGAATGAGAAATTTTGGTATATTTTTAATTTTCTTATCTGTTAAACCAGATTTAGATTGGCTCTGGTCTATGGTTGCGAGTTTTGGGTCATGGGTGGTGAATAAACAGCATATATGTAGAATGACCTCAGATAAGCGACAGCACAGAAATGATTTAATGAAAAACAAGGGCATCCGTATGAAAATAGAGGAGGCTGAAGATAAGGAATAATTGTCTAATATTTACGATCATTTTTCAGAAGGTTACGATCATGTAGTGTGATTGGGGATGTTCAGATTGATTAATTTGTACCACTGCCTAAATATGAATGGATAATTGCTGTCATCACTGTACATTAGCAACTGAGTTTTCATGTTTCGCATACTCAACACTTGATTGAGCATTTTCCTCTTTGAAGAAATTATTGTATTTGCTATCTGTTTCAGGTCACGTACAGCTGTTGCTCCTTTAGAAAGACTAAAAATACTTCTACAGGTAGTTTTTGTTATTATTATTAAGCGATTTAGTTCTGACATTCTGTATCATGGACAGTTACATTGCATACTGAATTTTATATTATTTTTAGATTTTCTCTATTATCATTCTGCATGCATGACTCTCTGTTTAACTAGAGTGATGTGTTTACTTTTGGAATATGCAGGTTCAAAATCCTCACAGTATAAAATACAATGGAACCATTCAAGGTTTGAAATACATATGGAGAACTGAGGGCTTAAGAGGGATGTTTAAAGGCAATGGAACTAATTGTGCTCGAATTGTCCCAAATTCAGCAGTCAAGTTCTTCAGTTATGAGGAAGCATCAAAGTATGTTTTGGCATTCCACCCTGATATTTTGTCTATCTGCTTCCAGCAGCATTCATTTCTACATATAAGTCTGCCTACATAAATTTTCTGTGTTTTGCTCTTTTTTCCTGTAAACAGGAGAATATTATGGTTTTATAGGCAGCAAACTGGAAATGGTATGGCTGCCCCTCTATTTTCCTCTACATGTTACTCTTTTGTATTTGTGAAGTTCCTTTGCTGTTGAAATCCATTTGCTATTTTCCAACTTTTCGTCACTATTTTATATGGAATTCTTATCCTGATTTTCCTTTTGGTGGGAGTGTGTCGAGTTTATGCATGCATCATTACATATTTTATCTTGTGTGCACTTACACAGCATATGCTCGTCAATTCAGTTGCACTGAACTCTGGTATTATCTTTAGCAAAGCCTTTTTTGGCTTTTAAATTATATTCATTGAGGTTAATCAATTTCCAGCTCAACAATCATCGGGTATTAGTTTCCTTCATGCAGATGATGCTCAGCTTACTCCTCTTCTACGTCTTGGAGCTGGTGCATGTGCTGGAATTATTGCCATGTCAGCAACTTACCCAATGGACATGGTTCGTGGTCGGCTAACCGTCCAGGTGTTGTGATCTATATATGCAATCTTTGTGAATGTGTGAAATGCTTTGTCATCTTACTATTTTGATGGCATAAGATTGTCCATATGAATACTTGCAGACAGACAAGTCTCCTCGTCAGTATAGAGGAATTGCTCATGCTCTCTCGACAGTCCTTAAGGAGGAAGGTCCTCGGGCTTTATACAAAGGCTGGCTGCCTTCTGTAATAGGAGTTGTAAGTAAATGGCTCCTTTTCTATTGCTTTCATTTGCATGTGCACCATAGAAATCCATGTTCTTATGCATAGATACTCCAGATTTCATCGGTGTTGGGGTTTTCATTTCCTTCATTAGGTCACTAAACCAAAAAGTTCTTGTTCAAGCTGCACATATGCCATTTTTAGAGAACCATCTGTGTCGTTCATCTAATGGGCTGAAGTATGACATTTACAGATACCATATGTGGGTCTGAACTTTTCTGTTTATGAATCTCTTAAAGACTGGTTACTCAAAACTAATCCATTTGGACTAGTTGAGGACAATGAGTTGGGCGTGACAACAAGGCTTGCTTGTGGGGCTGCTGCTGGGACTGTCGGCCAGACAGTGGCTTATCCTCTTGATGTTATCCGACGAAGAATGCAGATGGTTGGCTGGAAGGATGCTGCTTCAGTTGTCACTGGTGATGGAAGGAGCAAAGCACCTCATGAATATTCTGGTATGGTTGATGCCTTCAGGAAAACAGTTCGCCATGAGGGATTTGGAGCATTGTACAAGGGTTTGGTCCCCAATTCAGTGAAGGTCAGTGCACGAACTTAGTTTTGATCATCCTTATTTGGAATGCTTTGTTACTTTATCGTTTTCATCCAAGGAGATCCTTTTCTTTTTCTCCATTTGTAGGTGGTCCCTTCGATAGCAATTGCATTTGTGACATACGAGATGGTGAAGGACGTTCTTGGAGTTGAGATGAGGATATCTGACTGAAGTAATGAGAAGAATAAATCATCAGAGTTTTGTTACTTTCATTGCGAGGGAAACGAAAGTAATGTTAGAGGGTCAGTTTTAGCCTTTTAGGGATTATCTTACTTCGAGAGAGCAAGAAAGTTTAGAAGCCAATCTTTAGCCAGTGTTGATATTTCTCCCGTCTTATACACAACTGTCTCCATTTAAACCCATCTTTAGTTTCTAGATTTCTTATTCTTACTCCTATGGCAATAATTATTTGTCGAAATGATGCATATCGGGTGCCTTTCTACTAGATTATTTGAAGCCAGTACTATTTGTGACAAGCTTGTTCAATTGATATCCGCGAGTTATTTGGTGCGTCATTTCACCATCTGGTTTTGTTACTTTCCTTGGTTTTGCTG